>JACCDO010103887.1_pt1 | contig 32392 bp, 27 predicted proteins | sample 7446101 | NCBI WGS metagenome assembly JACCDO01 (sample SAMN15323440, study PRJNA562643) | freshwater metagenome | isolation source: river surface water | place: USA:Blue River Watershed | collected 2017-08-16 | reverse complement strand
GCGATATCGGGTGCCTTGAAGTCAGTCGAGAACATATAGTCCGCCATCGGCACTTCATTGGTCAGTGCGCCTTCAATCGCGGTATAGCCTTTTAAGTGAGGCCGCGCTTCAGCGGGCTTTTGCTTGACCAGATCAACGCCACGCTTATAAGCAGCGATGTAACGCTTCACGAGATCGGGGTTCTTCTTGATGAACTCGGTCGTCAAGCTGGCCGAACCACCATGCCATGGCGCCATGGGGTCGCCCAGGATGTACTTTGCAATCACACCGACTTCAAGGTTTCGGGTCGTGCCATTTAAGCGCCCAACAGTTCCCGTCGGCTCAAGGGTGTAGCAGGCATCCACCTGGTTTGCAGCAATCGCGGCAACGTGCTGGGCAATCGGCAGCTCAACGATCGTGAAGTTCTTCGCCCCCGCACGCTCAAGCACCGTCCGTGCCAGCGTGACGTTCTGCACACCAGGACCACAGCCCACTTTTTTACCCGAGAGTTCCGCAACCGACTTCATCGTGTTGTCTTTGGCCACAATAAACTCGTCAAGCACAAACTTGGCATTCGTGGGGTTAGTACAGAAGATCTTTAATAGGCCTGGCTGTGCCAGTTCAGCAATCCCTAGTGCTGCAGAAGCGGTCCCATTAGAGCTTCCCTCTAAACGACCAGCTAACATCGCTTCGGCAACCTGCTGTGGGCTTGCAAAGCGCACCGCCTCGACATCAAGACCTGCTTGTTTAAAGAAACCCTTATCGACTGCCGCAAAAAATGGAATGCCGGATGCAACAGGCCAATAGCCGATACGGATTTTCGGAGTGGACTGGGCTCTAACGATTGCAGGAGCAGCAAGTGTCAGACCAAGTGCGCCAGAGGCGGCCAGCACCTGACGGCGACCAGAAGAGATGGGGGCAGTCTTTTTATCGGCAGCGGCGGAGGGGATTGCGGGCTTTTTCATGGGAAGGCTCCTGTGGGTTAATGAGGGTGAAGGGCAAAAAGTGCTTGGGTAAGGACAAATGTCTTTGGGTTGATCGATAAGGCCTACGTGCGAAGCGATGCCAGATAACTTCTCCAACCTTGAAAGTGCGTAATGTCTGCGGCGCCATGCAAGCCTTCTTGTTCACACAGAAAACCCTGCACCATGCTTCCATCAGCGGTCTCGATCTGACCGATTCCCAACGGCGATGGAATCAGCGCCACGAAGCTGCCATAGGCCTCTTCCGGCATCCGCCAGATCTCAATGGCAATCGGAGCGCCATCACCTTTTTTCACGCGAACAAGTCCCGGTTTTGGGGGCGTGGTGTTTGCGAGCGCGTAGAAACGATAGGCATCAGATGTCGTAGTGGCCTGAACTAGTTCTGCACCACGCTCCTGTAACTGCCAGTTCAACGGCATGCCGGACAGGTGGGCACCGACCACTGCAACAGAGACCAGACGTCGATCGTCTTTCGGAAGTGGTAGGGAAACGGTCTGGTTCACTGTCTCTGGCGACGTACCAAGCGTGAGGCCCGTCTTCTGGTGATACCGCAGCCCAAGCTCTGCCAACTGCCAGTCAGATCCGGCCGGCGCGATAAAGGTCACGCCAAACGGAAGTCCATCGGAACGCATACTGCTCGGTACCGCAATCGCTGCGTAGTCCAGTAGATTGACGAAGTTTGTGTAATGACCAAGCCGTCGATTCAGTTCGATAGGGTCGGCCAGCATTGCGTCAATCTTGGTATGTGTTGGCGCGGTCGGCACCATCAATACATCGATCTCGGTCCACATCTGATCCGCCTGCTGACCGAGTGCCTTGAGCTCCGTCATCGCCCGAAAGACGTCTACCGCGGAATGTTTCGCGCCCGGCGATAGCAAACGATAGACGGGATCAATGACAGAATCCGGTGCGTCTCTGAAGAATTCGGCCAGGGCTTCCAGCCGCTCCGAGATCAAGGCGCTTTCATAAAGCAATGTCGCTGCACGAAGTAAAGGGGTGTAGTCGATTTCGACGACCTTCCCACCCATCGCTTGTATCTGTTCGAGTGCCCTATTGAATTCAACGGGCGATAAGGCATCGCCATACCACTCCAGCTGCTTTGGAACACCGACACGAAAGGTTCCCGGAAAGCGAGTTCGTTTTAATGTCAGCTTTCGCGAGTAGGGATCTTGGGGGTCGTGCCCACGTGCGGCCTCGAATGCACGCCAGGCGGTTAAGACATCTCGCGCAAAGATCGACACACAGTCCACGCTGCGCGCGGCTGGTAAGACACCGTGGGTACTGATCAGTCCTTTAGACGGCTTAAGACCAACGATATTGTTTAACCCCGCAGGAACGCGACCAGAACCAGCGGTATCGGTGCCGAGCGAGAAATCAACCTGGCCCGAGGCGACCACATAGGCCGACCCAGAACTCGATCCACCACTGACGTAGTCGGAATTAAATGCATTGGAGACTGGGCCGAATGGGGATCGTGTGCCATTAAGTCCACAGGCGAACTGATCAAGATTCGTCTTTCCGTGCAAGGTGGCGCCCGCACTCAAAAGACGTGCAATCACTGTTGCGTGTGCGCCTGGCGTAAATGCAAAGTCAGGACAGGCCGCTGTCGTGGGAATTCCTGCAACATCAATGTTGTCTTTTGCAGCAAACGACAGGCCTTTGAGCGTCGGCTCATCTGATCCCGATGAGGCGTTGCCCGTTAGCGGACGATCAAACTTTGTAATCCAAGCGTTTGCAGCCGAGGGTTTTGAAATTGATAGATCGTTTTTCATTTGCATTCCATCTTGTATACAGAGTGAAATGCAAAGAGCGTGCCAACACGCTCAAGTGGCGCAACGCCGTGATGAAACGCGCAAAATCAGTCGAATGGCAGTAAAAACTGACTGCAGACCGCACTAATCTGGTTCGGTAACTCTAATGAATGAGCACCAATGCATTTGATTGGTGCGTTGCTGGGTGCATAAGGTGGGTGCAGATGATGGGAAGAGACACCTCTAAAACACCACGCCTGCTGAGAGCACCTGCATCGAACGATCCGATATTGGTGACGGGTAGGGATGCTCACCTTTGGCAACGAGCATCTCACCCATACTGGTGTACCGGCCCGCCAGAGTACTGATCACCACCTGGTGGGTGACCCAGACTTCGAATCCCTTTGATCGCCGGAACATGATGGCGCGTCCAGCCGCTTCTTTGAGCTGCTTATCCCGATTCCCGTGTCCCTGAAAAAAGGAATTGAGCGCCACCCAAGGCTGAACTGGGATGGGGGGATCAAAGTTCAAGGGACCAAATGCTTCCTTCGCAGTATTTAAGCAGCGACACCACTGGCTGGATCGAACTGCTTCTGGAACCAGTCCGTGGCTGCGAAACCACCGGCCCATCGCGCGCGATTGGCGACGGCCCTCTTCAGAAAGATCGCGCTGGGTGCTGCAGTCGTTTAACTGCATGCCGGGGGGGTCCCCCAGGCCTGGAACGGTTACCGCATGACGAACCAATACAACGCAGCCGCCTTGCCGAAGGGTCTTTACTAAAGCAGCATCATTCCCACTGGGAGAGGCGATGAGGCGGCCGGCAGGAGCAAGAAGCATCAACCCCGGGATAGATCCCGTGAGCGCCGCCGCCCACTTACGTCGATCAGGATCAAAAGCTGGTGGGCGGTTTGGCATGAGGCATCGTTATGGAGTGGGTTCGCAGATCAGACGGAATTCGATAATTCTTCCAGTTTCTGATCGTACTGGAACTTCACGGCAGTCAGACTTGTTTTCCGCAACGACTACAGGGGATCGATAGACCACTACAGGCTCTCGAACGATCTCGCGCACCACAACTGGGCGCTGTGATTTGCCAGGATGACGCTCCCAATGACTACGGTCTTGATAAGTCACCCGAGGAGGATTTTGCGCTGGCTTCGGCTCGTCCACCACATGCCGCAGAATCTGTGCAGCGACGATCCCGGTGAGAATTCCCTGCTCGCGATCGCCCCAGGCAAAGGCGGGACTCGCCACGAGGCCAGTCAGTGCAGCAACGGAAATAACTTTTGTAACAGTTTTCATGGTCTGCCTCCGTTTGGTTGTGAACCTTAGACGAAGAACAAGGCCACCCTCTTACGCAGTCAAAGGCACAACCGGCAGGCTGCGGATCGCTTTTTTCAAAATTTTGAAGACATCGAGATCGAAAGTGGGCTGCCCATTCGCCAATAGGTCATAGACCTCATCCTCAGATTCGGCCGTTCCCAGGTAACACCAGGCGTCAATCAGATGCAGCGCAGCGCCCTCTTTTAGCCCAATCGGGCCAGCATGCGGCCAGGCCGGAATACGGTGTCGGGCCATGGCCGTCAGCAGCCGCAGATGGTGACGCTCCGGAGTTTCCTTCCCCACACAAGCGCCCTGACAGTGCTTGAGCTGATGACCAAAACATGAGGATCCCGACTTGACCTTCTCAAGCCCCAGTAACGCCTTACACAGCTTTTCTGTCTGGGCGAGCTCCGAGAGCATCTCTAGCGCGTCGCGCTGGCTTCTGAATATCCCAAAGAGATTCGGCTGCGCCCCAAGATTTAGATCTCTGGCCCAGACCAGTTCCGGGGGTATGCCGGGCTGATCCTGGATGCGCCAGGAACAGAGTTCCTTGTTACGACGAAGCCGAGTGTTATGACTTGGCAGTAGCGATTTCACCAGGCTGGATTCTTTTAAGAGCGCCGCAATCTCGCCGGGCGTTTCAATCCAGTCCACCCGACGGACCTGCATCGATAGGCTTAGCTCTTTGCCACGCGAGTGGTCCGACGCGAAGTGCGACATCACCCGCTTACGCAAGTTATTGCTCTTGCCCACATAAAGCGGGAAGTTGTTTTCGCCATAAAAGATATAGACCCCGTGCGTCTCGGGAAGCGGCTCGGGCAGGTCAGGGTCTAGATGTGACGGCACCGATGGCCGTGCTGATAACTTTGCAACAGTTTCGGCGAGCTGTTGCGCGGGGATGGAGGCCTGCAGCTTTTCCCAGAACTGATAGATCAGATCAGCATCCGCAAGCGCCCGATGGCGCCCCGACTGAATCAGACCGTGTCGGGCAATTAAAGCATCGAGATTGTGCCGTGTCTCTTCTGGATTGATTTCGCGCGAGAGCTTGACGGTACACAACACCCGCGCGCGAAAATCGATGCCGATACGCTTGAACTCATTTTTGATAAACCCGTAATCGAACCGTGCGTTATGGGCGATAAACAGCCGCCCGTTCAGTCGATCAAAAACGTCCGAAGCGATATCTTCAAAACACGGAGCATCAGCCACCATCTCATCGGTAATCCCGGTGAGTCCCTGAATGAATTCCGGAATACGCGCCTGAGGATTCACTAACTGGCTGTAACGGCTCACCCCCTGCTCGGACACGATCACCATGCCGATCTCGGTGATTCGGTCTTTGGTGGCGGTCGCGCCGGTCGTCTCGAGATCGAGAAAAACCATCTCGGGGAACAGCGATTCAGCCAAGCGCTGCTAACCGCTCAAGCGCTAACTTCAGGGTTTCCTCTTTCTTGGCAAAGCAGAATCGGACTGTCTTGTTTTCCACGGGGTCCGCGTAAAAGCTTGAGAGCGGGATAGCGGCCACACCAATCTCCGTGGTGAGCCAACGGGCGAAATCCAGCTCCGATTTGTCTGAGATCTCGGAATAATCCACAAGCTGAAAAAAGGTTCCTTCACATGGATAGAGTTTTAGTCGTGTGTTGGACAATCCATCCCGAAAGAAATCACGCTTCGCCTGATAGAAGCGTGGAAGCGTCTGGGCGTAGGACGCATCTTGCATGTACTGATTCAGACCCGCCTGCATCACACTATTCACCACAAAGACATTGAACTGATGCACCTTACGAAACTCGGCCATGATGGCCTTTGGCGCTACCACAGCACCGACCTTCCAGCCTGTGACATGAAATGTCTTTCCAAACGACGAGACTACAATCGATTGGGCAGCCAGTTCAGGATAACGACTCACGCTCTGATGGGGCTCGCCATCAAAGACCATGTGCTCGTAGACCTCATCCGAGATCACTAAAAGCCCGTGTGCGGTCACGATCTCACTGAGCACGCGAAGATCCGCATCGCGCAGAATCATGCCCGACGGGTTGTGCGGCGAATTGATTAAGATCGCGCGGGTCTTTGCACTCACGGCATCACGGACACGATCCCAGTCCACTCGATAGTCCCGTGTCATCGAGACACGCACTGGCACTGCACCCGCCATCACGATGCTCGGAATGTAACTGTCGTAAGCGGGTTCGAGGACAATCACCTCATCCCCCGGATGCACTAACGCCAATACCGCAGTAAAGATGGCCTGGGATGCGCCTGCCGTGATCATGACTTCCGTCTCAGGGTCGTAACGTGCCCCGTAACGCGCCGCGATCTGATCAGACAGCGTCTGACGCAGACTGGCTAGGCCATTGAGTGGCGCATATTGATTCGCCCCGGCACGCATGGCCTGGTTGACTGCATCAAGTAGCGCAGGATCAGGATCAAAATCTGGAAAACCTTGTCCCAGATTCACCGCGCCGTGCTGGCTGGCCAAGGCCGACATCACCGTAAAGATGGTGGTGCCGACCTGTGGCAGCCGAGAGGTCAGCGAGGTAACGTCGATGCTCCCATCAGGAACTCGTCTACAGCGCGTGCGGCCTGACGCCCTTCACGAATCGCCCAGACGACCAGTGACTGACCGCGACGCATATCGCCCGCAGCGAAAACCTTTGAGACATTCGTGGTGTAGCAACGATCGCCGTCGGTAGTAGCCTTTGCGTTGCCGCGCGCATCCTGATCAACGCCAAACGCCTTCAGAATCGATCCGATCGGCGAAACAAAACCCATCGCCAAGAGTACGAGATCCGCCTTGAGTACCTTTTCTGTGCCGGGGACTTCGACCATCTTGCCGTCTTTCCACTCGACATGAACGCTCTTTAATGCAGTGACCTTACCGTTTTCGCCCATAAACTCTTTAGTCGCAATCGCAAACTCACGCGAACAACCTTCTTCATGGCTCGAAGAGGTACGCAACTTGATCGGCCAATAGGGCCAGGTCAGCGCCTTGTTCTCTTCCTCCGGTGGCTGAGGCAACAGCTCAAACTGGGTCACGCTTGCCGCGCCATGACGGTTCGACGTGCCGACGCAGTCGGACCCAGTGTCACCACCCCCAATCACAATGACATGCTTGCCATCTGCGCGGATCTGATCGGCAAGCTTATCGCCTGCATTGACCTTGTTCTGCTGAGGCAGAAACTCCATCGCAAAGTGAACGCCCTTCAGATCACGACCGGGTACCGGAAGATCACGCGGCTGCTCAGCGCCCCCGGTGAGAATCACGGCATCAAATGATGCAAGAAGTTCCTGCGGGCTTACAGTTTCTTTGGCCCAGTTCGTAACCTTTGTATCGGCAGGCAGATCGGCAACCAAGACCCCGCACTTAAAGGTCACGCCTTCGGCCTGCATCTGCTCAACGCGGCGATCAATGTGGTTCTTTTCCATCTTGAAGTCAGGAATGCCGTACCGAAGCAGGCCACCCACACGATCGTTCTTCTCAAACACCGTCACGTCATGGCCCACACGAGCAAGCTGCTGCGCCGCGGCCATGCCGGCAGGACCGGAGCCGACGACAGCAACTTTCTTGCCCGTCTTGTGCTTCGGTGGCTGCGGTACAACCCATCCCTCTTTCCAGCCCCGGTCAATAATCGCATGCTCAATCGACTTAATGCCGACCGGATCGTCGTTCACATTAAGGGTACAGGCGGCCTCACACGGCGCCGGGCAGATACGGCCAGTGAACTCAGGAAAGTTATTGGTGGAATGCAGCGTATCCAGCGCACGCTTCCAGTCCTGCTGAAAGACCAGATCGTTAAAGTCGGGAATGATGTTGTTGACAGGGCAGCCGCTATTACAGAAGGGCGTACCGCAGTCCATACACCGTGCAGCCTGCTTCTTGGCCTGCTGATCATCTAGCGTGATAACAAACTCTTTGTAGTTTTTTAAGCGGTCTTGAACAGGAAGATAGCCTTCCTCAAGCCGCTCAAATTCCATAAAGCCAGTGATCTTGCCCATTACGCCACCACCTTTTCATTGCGATCTGCTTTTTTCTGCGCCATTTCTGCAAGGGCCCGTCGATACTCATGCGGGAAGACTTTGACAAACTTTTCACGCATCTGCGGCCATTGGTCTAGCAGCTCGCGTGCACGGCGACTGCCAGTCCACCGATGATGGTCTTCGATCAGTTTCTTCAGCACCACGTCATCTTCTGCGGGTAGCTTTTCGAGTCCCACCATGGCGGTGTTACAACGGCTATTGAACTGACCGTCTTCATCAAAGACATAGGCGATACCGCCCGACATCCCTGCCGCGAAGTTACGACCCGTCTTGCCCAAGACCACTACAGTGCCACCAGTCATGTATTCGCAGCCATGATCACCAGTGCCCTCTACAACAGCGGTTGCACCGGACAGACGAACCGCGAAACGCTCCCCTGCGACACCACTTAGGAAGGCCTCACCAGAGGTTGCGCCATAGAGCACGGTGTTTCCAACAATCGTGTTCTCGTGGGAATTACCGCGGAAATCCAGGCTCTGACGGACCACGATCCGGCCACCCGATAAGCCTTTACCGGTGTAATCATTGGCATCGCCAATCAGATACAGCGTGATGCCCTTGGCAAGGAATGCGCCAAACGACTGGCCACCGGTTCCTTCGAGCTGAATACGAATGGTGTCATCGGGCAAGCCTTCAGGATGATATTTGGTGACCTCGCCGGAGAGCATTGCACCCACGGTTCGATTCACGTTACGCGCGACTTCCATAAACTGAACCCGCTCACCACGCTGAATCGCTGGCATCGACTTTTGAATCAAGACGTGATCCAGCGCCTTATTCAGACCATGGTCTTGTTCTTCTGTGTGATAGCAGGCCTGCTGCTGCGACTCACGCGGCTGATAGAAGAGCTTGCTGAAATCCAGCCCCTGCGCCTTCCAGTGGGTGATGCCCTTGCGCATATCCAGCAGATCCGCACGGCCAATCAGGTCATCAAATCGTGCAATGCCAAGCTGCGCCATGATCTGACGGACTTCTTCAGCGATAAAGAAGAAATAGTTCACCACGTGCTCGGGCTTGCCGGAGAACTTCTTGCGAAGCTCGGGATCCTGTGTGGCCACCCCAACGGGGCAGGTGTTCAGATGGCATTTGCGCATCATGATGCAGCCTTCGACCACCAGCGGTGCGGTTGCAAAACCAAACTCGTCTGCACCAAGCAGTGCGCCGATGACCACGTCACGACCGGTCTTCATCTGACCGTCGGCCTGCACACGAATACGGTTACGCAGACCATTCAACACCAGGGTCTGCTGCGTCTCAGCAAGACCGATTTCCCAGGGCGTGCCCGCGTGTTTGATCGACGACCAGGGCGATGCGCCGGTGCCACCGTCATGGCCGGCAATCACCAGGTGATCGCTCTTGGCCTTGGCCACACCCGCTGCCACCGTACCCACGCCGACCTCAGACACCAGCTTTACCGAGATCGAAGCATGCGGCGCAACGTTCTTTAAGTCATGAATCAACTGGGCAAGATCTTCAATCGAATAGATGTCATGGTGCGGTGGCGGTGAAATCAAACCCACGCCCGGTACCGAGTGGCGCAGCTTACCGATGTACTCGGAGACTTTGCCACCGGGAAGCTGTCCGCCTTCACCGGGCTTGGCGCCCTGCGCCATCTTGATCTGAATCTGATCGGCCGACACCAGGTATTCCGCCGTGACACCGAACCGACCGGAGGCAACCTGCTTAATCTTCGAGCGCAGTGAGTCGCCTTCGCTCAGGGTGTAGTCGACTTCGACAACGTCTTTGCCGATCACATCGGAGACATTCGTGCCTTGGGCGATAGGGATACCCTTAAGTTCGTTGCGATAACGGGCCGCGTCTTCTCCACCTTCACCGGTATTGCTCTTGCCGCCAATACGGTTCATGGCAATGGCCAGCGTCGTGTGGGCTTCCGTTGAGATAGATCCCAGCGACATCGCCCCGGTGGCAAAACGCTTCACAATTTCTTTGGCCGGCTCAACATCATCCAAAGGAATCGCTTTAGACGGATCGACCTTAAACTCAAACAGGCCCCGCAGCGTCATGTGACGCTTGCTCTGATCGTTAATGATCTGGGCGTATTCCTTGTAAGAATTCCAGTTATTCGCACGGGTCGAGTGCTGCAGCTTAGCAATCGCATCAGGCGTCCACATGTGCGCCTCACCACGTGTTCGCCAGGCGTATTCACCGCCGGTATCCAACATGTCTGCCAGCACGGGGTCCTGACTGAATGCAATACGATGCGTGCGAATCGCTTCTTCCGCAATCTCAAATACACCGATGCCTTCCACCTGACTTGGTGTGTCGGTGAAATACTTATCGATCGTCTCTTTGTTAATGCCTATCGCTTCGAAGATCGCGGCACCACAGTACGACATGTAGGTGCTGATGCCCATCTTGGACATGATCTTCGAGAGGCCCTTGCCAATCGCTTTGATGTAGTTGTAGATCGCCTTGTCTGCCGACAGATCGCCCGGCAGATCTTTGTGCATGGACACGAGCGTCTCCATGGCCAGATAGGGGTGCACGGCTTCGGCCCCGTAGCCTGCGAGCAGCGCAAAGTGATGAACCTCGCGGGCGGAACCCGTCTCCACCACGAGACCGGCCATGGTCCGCATACCTTCGCGGACCAGATGCTGGTGAAGCGCGGAGAGTGCCAAGAGCGCTGGGACCGCGACCTGTGTTGCGCTAACTGCACGGTCACTCACAATCAGGATGTTCTTGCCTGACTTGATGGCATCCGTCGCCTCCGCACAGAGCGATGCAAGTTTCGCCTCGACGCCCTCCGGACCCCAGGCCAACGGGTAGGTAATGTCGAGCACATAGCTCTTGAACTTACCTTGGGTATGCGCCTCGATCTCCCGCAGGCGGGCCATATCCGCAAAATCCAGAATTGGCTGGCTCACTTCGAGTCGCAGCGGCGGATTCACCTGATTGATATCCAGCAAGTTCGGACGCGGGCCAATAAACGACACCAGCGACATGACGATTGCTTCGCGAATCGGATCGATTGGTGGATTGGTGACCTGCGCAAAGAGCTGCTTGAAGTAGTTATAGATCGGCTTGTTGCGATCCGAAAGCACCGCCAACGGTGAGTCATTACCCATTGAGCCAATGGCCTCTTCGCCATTCGCCGCCATCGGCGCCATCAGAAACTTAATGTCTTCCTGGGTGAATCCAAACGCCTGTTGACGATCGAGCAGCGGAATATCTGACGACGGAATCAGGGCATCTTTCTTGGGTGACTCGAGCGATTCGAGACGAATCCGAAGGTTCTCGATCCACTGCTTGTAGGGTCGTGCCTTGGCGAGCGAGGCCTTGAGCTCATCGTCGTCAATCATGCGGCCTTCTTCAAGGTCGATCAGGAACATCTTGCCGGGCTGGAGGCGCCACTTGCGAACGATCTTGCTCTCGGGCACCGGCAGCACTCCGGACTCGGATGCCATGATCACCAGGTCATCATCGGTGATGCAGTAACGCGACGGACGCAGTCCATTGCGGTCAAGCGTTGCACCAATCTGACGTCCGTCGGTAAACACAATGGATGCTGGACCATCCCACGGCTCGAGCATGGCCGCGTGATATTCATAGAACGCCTTTCGGCCTTCATCCATGGTCGTGTGCTGCTCCCACGGCTCGGGGATCATCATCATCGCCGCCTGCGCCAGAGGATAGCCCGCCGCAACTAAGAGCTCGATACAGTTATCGAACGTTGCAGTGTCTGACTGATTGGCAAAGCTAATGGGATAGAGCTTTTGTAGATCATTGCCCAGAACCGGAGAAGACATCACACCTTCGCGCGCGCGCATCCAGTTGTAGTTGCCTTTCACGGTATTGATCTCACCGTTGTGCGCGACCATACGATAAGGGTGCGCAAGCGACCAACGTGGGAATGTGTTGGTCGAGAAACGCTGGTGCACGAGTGCAAGCGCAGACGTGCAGCGGGGATCTTTTAGGTCCAGGTAGTAGTCACCGACCTGATCGGCGAGCAACAGTCCTTTATAGACAATCGTGCGGCTCGACATACTCGGCACGTAATACTCTTTGCTGTGCTTGAGCTTTAACCGCTGAATCGCACTCGATGCAGTCTTTCGAATGACATAGAGTTTGCGCTCAAGCGCATCTTGGACGATCACATCTGCGCCACGCCCGATAAAAATCTGACGCATGACCGGCTCTTTCGAGCGCACGCGCGGGGACATGGGCATCTCGCGATTCGTGGGAACGTCCCGCCAGCCGAGCACCACCTGACCTTCGGCTCTTACAGCGCGCTCGAGTTCCTGTTCACAGGCCAGACGCGATGCGCTTTCTTTCGGCAGAAAGATATTGCCAACGCCATATTCACCCGGCGGTGGCAGCGTAATGCCCTGCTTCGCCATCTCTTCGCGGAAGAAGGCATCGGGGATCTGAATCAAGATGCCGGCACCGTCTCCCATCAAGGGATCCGCGCCCACCGCGCCGCGATGATCGAGATTGCGCAGAATCAGTAAGCCCTGGGCAATGATGTCGTTCGATTTTTGACCCTTGATATGGGCGACGAACCCGACCCCGCAGGCGTCGTGTTCATTTCGGGGGTCGTATAAGCCTTGGGCAGGAATCATGGTGCGCGGCAATAAAAAAGGAATAGGGCTGGGAACTATAGCCTCTACCCGCGCTTTGGTTCAATATAAAAACTGCCCGGAAGCCTTGATTTTAATGATTATTAAATAGGGTCGGAACATTAATAATGAGATGTTCCATTGTGGTGCTTATTAAATTGGTGACATATCATTCTGGTGAGTGATTCTTGGCCGGACGACCCCTGGGTCTGCGTGCCCAACGGGCCCGCTCGTCCGCAGGAAGGCTCGCCATCGTCTCTTCAGTCGCCCACGGTCGACCACTTGAGATGCCCTTGCGAATGGACTGCCAGGCCAGGTCGGTCAGTGGCTGCTCAACGATCGGCGGATAACGGGCCTCGCGTTCAAACGGCGTATTCCCGAGGGCCCAGTAGCTCGGCAAGGGAGAGAGCCTAGGTTCGACATCGCTACCGGTGTGGACATGAAAGCTTGTCCAACGCCACTCGATGGGCCGTTGGCAGAGCTGCTCCACCACCGGCATCCATTCGATGGCCCGTTGAACCATCAGCCCAAAATTCGGCTCATCAATCCAATAGGCCCGATAGCGCCCTTCCCAGAGGGTGCCTTGACGGGCCCAGCGGGAGTTAAACCGCCGCACATAGCTTCGGCCAACCTGCTGAACGACATCGGCCATCGCGTCCGCCCGCTGCGGGGTGACTAGCCAGTGGGCTTCGGATTTGAGCAAAGCGTAGGCATGGACCTTAAGACCAAAACCAATAGCCGCCTGAAGAAATGATTCGAGATAGGCCTTGCGATCCTGGTCATCTCGAAAAATCTCGGCGCGATCGTGTCCTCGCTGAACCAGGTGATAGGTTCTTCCGGGACGTGCATCTCGAGCTTGTCTTGCCATGGATGCCTTCTAGACGCAGGGGATTAAATCATGCGCCTGAGAAGGGGATTCACGCAATCGATTTTTGAATCACATCCCTCACGGGGGCGTCATCCACGACCTGTGTTGTTGCGGCGCCAATGTTGCGCAGCACCACATATCGAATTTTTCCGGCTTTAGCCTTCTTGTCATGCGCCATCCAGGCGAGATAGTCATCTGCCGGCCAGTTCGGTGCTGTAGTGGGAAGACCAGCCCGCATCACAAGCGTCTTGATGCGACTGACATCTTTCTCCGCGATCGCACCAAGCTGATTCGACAAATGCGCCGCCATGACCATGCCACAGCCCACGGCTTCGCCGTGAAGCCACTTGCCGTAGCCATATCCCACTTCAATCGCGTGACCAAAGGTGTGACCAAAATTGAGAATCTCGCGAAGACCTGCCTCGCGCTCATCCTGAGCAACCACCTGCGCCTTGAGTTCACATGAACGATAAATTGCTGTGAGTAAGGCCTCGGGGTCACGGGCGCGGAGCGCATCGACATGCGTCTCAAGCCAGGTGAAAAATTCCGCATCCATGATGCAGCCATACTTAATGACTTCCGCAAGCCCGGCGCTCATTTCGCGCTCAGGCAGCGTCTCGAGCATGTCAAGATCAATCAGCACTGCCGCAGGCTGATAAAACGCACCAATCATGTTCTTCCCCTGCGGATGATTGATCGCGGTCTTACCGCCGACTGAGGAGTCCACCTGCGATAACAACGTGGTGGGAATCTGCACAAACCGCATGCCACGCTGATAGCAGGCCGCCGCAAATCCTGCCATATCCCCAATCACGCCGCCGCCGAGTGCAACAAGCGTCTCACCACGCTCAAACCGATGGGCCATGAGCTGATCAAAAATCAGATTCAGATGCTGCCAGTCTTTGTGCTGCTCACCGTCCGGCAATGTGATCTGAATGACCTCTCTTCCAGTCTCTCGAATAGCCGTTGCGACCTTCTCTGCATAAAGCGGCCCAACGATATCGTTTGTCACGATAGCAACGCGGCCTTTGGCGAGTGCCTTCTGCCATAGCTCCGAATGTCGAATCGTGCCCTGGCCGATCCAGATCGGATAGCTACGATCCCCCAGTGCAACTTGTAACGTTTTCATGGTCGAAGTATTCCTGCTTCCTGTAAGCCCTGCTCAATTGCCCGCATCACCACGGAGATGGATGCCCGTGTCGTTGGCACAATCAAACTGGCCACTTCTCGATACAACGGATCACGACGCTCATGAAGGCTTAGCAGCGTGGCCCGCGGATCTGACGATTGTGTCAGCAACGGCCGGTGAGTGTCATTGCGCAGGCGCATCCATAGCTGCTCTGGATCGGCATCCAGATAGATCACAAACCCTTTTTTGATCGCCTCACGATTCTCGGGAAGCAGCACCGCGCCACCCCCGGTCGTGACCACCTGTCCCTGGCCCTGCATCACTTCCGCAATCACCTTCGCCTCACGGCGGCGGAAGCCCTCCTCGCCTTCGAGGTCAAAGATCGTGGGAATGGGCGCGCCACACCGGCGCTCTAGCTCATGGTCCGTGTCTAGAAAGGGCAGTCCGTGACGCTTCGCCAGCCGCCGGCCGACGGTCGTTTTTCCAGCCCCCATCAGGCCAACAAAAACAATGTTTTGCATGGAAGGGAGTCTATCAGGCGATAAACTCTCACCCATGCCAAAGCTTCTTCGTTGGGGCGGTCTCGCCCTATCTGGACTCGTCGCTGCCATTGCGGTCGCCCTGCTGGTGATCGCCCTCGCAACGCCACGACTTCCCCCGATCACATCCGTAGCGGACTATCAGCCCAAGATGCCGCTGCGGATCATGACGGCAGACGGCGTATTGATTGGCGAGTTCGGCGAAGAGCGTCGTAGCCTGGTGCGGCTCCCTGACGTCCCCAAGCATCTCGTACAGGCAATTCTTGCTGCAGAAGACGATGCCTTCTTTCAGCATCGCGGCATTGACTTCATGGGCATCGCCCGGGCCATGGTGGCCAACGTCTTCTCTGCTAGCCGGTCACAAGGCGCGAGCACCATCACCATGCAAGTAGCGAGAAACTTTTATCTTTCGTCTGAAAAGACCTTCACACGAAAGATCTATGAAGTGCTGCTCGCCTCGGAGATTGAGCGCACGCTCACGAAGAATCAGATCCTGGAGCTCTACCTGAATCAGATCTATCTGGGAAAACGCGCGTATGGGTTTGCGGCGGCGTCGCAGACTTACTTTGGTAAAGAAATCTCACAGATCAACCTCGCTGAAGCGGCCATGCTAGCGGGTCTGCCGAAGGCCCCCTCTGCCTATAACCCCGCATCAAACCTGCGTCGTGCCACCGTTCGTCAGCACTATGTGTTGGGACGAATGGAAAAGCTTGGTCTGATCAGTGCGCGACAGGCAGAAGCAGCCAAGCGTGAAAAAATTACGGTGATCGGTCGCGGGGATGATTTTGCGGTGAAAGCTCCTTATGTTGCCGAGATGGCGCGTCAGCTCGTTTTTGAACAGTTCAAAGAAGAGGCCTATACCCGAGGGCTCACGGTCTACACAACGATCTTGGCGGATGAGCAACGCGCCGCGCACCGAGCAGTCCGTGCCGGGATTCTCGAATTTGATCGCCGATCAGGATGGCGGGGACCAGAAGCGTTTATCAATCTTCCTAATGCGCGTGATGAGTTTGAAGATGCCATTGAAGATGCCTTAGATGCGCGCCCGGACAGTGACGATCTGCTTACGGCAATTGTGACCGACGTCAGCGATGACAAAGTGGTCGTGCGCCGACCGAGAAATCAACGGATTGAAATTTCGGGAGAAGGTCTGAAGTTTGCAGCGCCTGGATTGTCGTCTCTGGCTGCGCCGGCAAAACGCCTTCGAAAAGGGGCTGTTGTTCGGATCGTGAAGCGCAATGACAACGACTACGAAATCGTACAGATGCCGGAAGTCGAATCTGGTTTTGTGTCTATCGCCACACAGACAGGCGGTGTGCGGGCCCTGGTGGGAGGATTTGATTTCAACCGCAACAAGTTCAATCGCGTGACACAAGCCTGGCGACAGCCCGGCTCTGCCTTTAAGCCCTTTGTCTATGCGGCTGCATTGAATCGCGGTTTTTCACCCGCCACGATCGTGAATGACTCTCCCGTGAGTTTCGATGCGGGTCAGACCGGGGGTCAGGCCTGGGAGCCGAAAAACTACGATGGAAAGTTTGAAGGGCCCATGTCGCTGCGAACAGGTCTCGCGAAATCTAAGAATATGGTGTCGATCCGAGTCCTGCACAGCATCGGTCCCCGCTATGCGCAGGACTACATCACCCGATTCGGTTTTGAGCCAGAAAAGAATCCACCGTACCTCACCATGGCCCTTGGTGCTGGGTCTGTCACGCTCTGGCAGATGGCGGGGGGTTATGCCGTGTTCGCGAACGGCGGCTACCGTGTGAATCCCTATCTGATTGACCGGATTGTCGATCTCAAGGGCAAGGTGCTGGCAAAAGCAAATCCCACTCGTGCTGGTCAAGAGGCACAACGTGTCATGGATCCACGTAACGTCTTCATTCTGGATAGCCTGCTCCAGGAAGTCGTAAAGTCGGGAACCGCCACGCGCGCGCTTCAGCTCGGACGCGGCGACCTTGCCGGTAAGACCGGTACCACAAACGATTCTCACGATGCCTGGTTTGCAGGCTATGGCGGCAATATCGCCGCAGTCGCCTGGGTCGGCTATGACCAGCCCAAGAAGCTCGGCGACCGGGAGACCGGTGGCGGTCTCGCACTTCCAATCTGGATTGACTACATGCGAACGGCACTCGCGAAAGCGCCGCCACAGGCGCGGGTCATGCCAACGGGTGTGCTCAATATCAACGGCGAGTACTTCACCCAGGAATCTCGCCCTGGGGTCGGGATTGCGAGCGTCGGGCTTCGCTAAAGAACGCTAGGGCGTGGGTAGCGAGACCCCCGCCTCAAGGCTTGCATGTTCCTGTAGCACGGCCCAGAAATCTGCCCCGGATCGCGTATCCACCCAGGCCGTCTCGTTCCATTGGAAGTGAAAAGCCCCTCGCGGAGAGGCGAGCCAGACCTGTTGCATTGGTGCCTGCGCATTGATGACAATTTTTCGACCGGATTCAAACTCAAGTTCCAACACTGGCCCAGAGCGAAAGCTTTCGATATCGACATCCGCCTGTTCCACCCAGTCGTCGACCTGGGACTCAATCTGACGCCAGATCTTCGCGACGCGGTCTAAAAACTCGGTTTCAGTCATACTCTCACCCCATGAACAATCGATTGGCTTCGTCTGTGTCGAACAACTCAAGAACGCCCTGCATCAAAGTTTTTGGCGCGTTCTTGACGGTCGCTATTTTAGGGGGCTGCGGCCAGAAAGGGCCTTTAACCCTGCCGACGCCACAGTTTCCTGCGCCACCTGCCGCAAAGACCGATCGCCCTGAGACTACACCCAATGCCGAGTCTGCACCGGTTCCTAAAAAATAATCTTGCTCTAATGCTTTAGCCATGACTGCTGACTACGCTTCTTCTTCTGTCTTTCAGACCAATGCACAAGGCATGCTGCACTGTGAAGGGCTGGCGTTAACCGATGTGGCCAAAGCCTTTGGCACGCCCACCTTCGTCTACTCTGAGCGCGCCATTCGTGACGCTTATCTTTCCTTTGCTCAGACCGCTTCTTCGCGGCAAGGACTCGTCTGTTACGCCCTAAAAGCGAACTCATCGCTGGCGGTGATCCGGCTCTTGGTCTCGCTGGGGGCTGGCTTTGATATTGTTTCTGCGGGCGAACTCCAGCGTGTACTCGCAGCGGGCGGCGATCCTACGAAAGTAGTCTTTTCAGGCGTCGGTAAAAAACCCGCCGAGATCACTGCAGCACTGACCGCAAATATCAAATGCATCAACATTGAATCTGATGCTGAGCTTGATATGGTGTCGGCCTGCGCCACCGCGCTTGGGGTCACTGCGCGTGTGTCATTTCGCGTGAATCCCGATATTGATGCACAGACGCACCCCTATATCTCGACTGGACTCAAAGAAAATAAATTCGGTATCTCGATGGCGACGGCGCCGGCCGTCTACCAACGTGCACGCACCCTGCCCGGTATTGAGATCGCTGGCGTGGACTGCCATATCGGATCACAGATCACATCCTTGGGCCCTTTTCTTGATTCGTTAGATCGGGTACTGACACTCGTCGATACCCTGCGCGCCGATGGCATTGAGATTCATCACCTCGATCTCGGTGGTGGGCTTGGAATTCGGTATGCCAATGAAGAACCGCCTTCCCCTCAGGCCATGCTGACGGCCCTTTTTGATCGGATCGATGCCTGGGCATCGGCTGCGGGGATCGCGCGTCCGGAGGTGCTGTTTGAATTCGGACGGGCCATTGTCGGCAATGCGGGGGTGCTACTGACACAGGTGGAACTTCTCAAACCCAGTGATGCAAAGAATTTTGCTGTGATTGATGCAGCGATGAATGACCTGATGCGGCCAGCGCTGTATGAGGCGTATCACGGCGTGATTCGTGTCTCACCGCCGGCAGCCAACACCCCAACGCTAACCTGGGATCTTGTCGGCCCTGTCTGTGAAAGCGGCGACTGGCTTGCAAAAGACAGATCCCTAGCGCTTGCTCAAGGAGATCTCTTGGCCCTTCTATCGGCGGGGGCCTATGGCATGAGCATGAGCTCGAACTACAACAGTCGTCCCCGCGCGGCAGAGGTATTAATCGATCTGCACGGCACACCACATCTCATCCGGCGACGCGAACAGTTTGAAGATCTGATCCTGACAGAGCGCGTGCCAGGCTATCTACGCGAGCGCCAGTAACGCCAAGGTTGTCGTAGTGATAAGAGCGCCACGGTGATCGTCAGCGCGAATACTGGATCGGCAAAATTATTCTTACCGGCGCGATGTAAGAAGAAATGCAGACAGGATAGTCCCGCAATCCAATAGATCGCACGATGGATCGTCTTCCACCGACTGCCCAGTTGTCGCATGGACCAACGGTTGGACGTGATCGCCATCGGCAGCATCAGCACAAACGCCAACAATCCGACCGTCACAAAAGGCCGTTTTAGGCTATCACCCAAGACGGCAAGCCAGACAAAATCATGCTCAAAGGCCCAGAAGCCCAACAGGTGAACGACCGCATAGGTAAATGCCCAGAGTCCTAAGAGCCTGCGGACGCGAATAAGCTCGGGCCAGTCCAGCCACTGTCGCAATGGCGTGACCCCTAGGGTCACAAGTAAGAGGGTTAATGACCAGGTGCCCGTCGCCCGAAGGAGTGTCTCTTGAGGATTCGTACCAAGGCCGTTCGTTACGGCCAGGCCAATCAGGTCAACCAAGGGGGCCGCACAGAGCAGCCAGAGCACCAGGTTCAATAGAACTTCTTCAGATCCATCCCGGCATAGAGGCTGCCCACCAGATCTGCATAACCGTTAAACAACTCTGTCTTACGACGTACTGCAAAAAGACTCTCGACCCCAAGAACCCGTTCACTGGCCTGAGACCAACGTGGATGATCGACATTGGGGTTCACGTTCGAGTAGAAACCATACTCATGAGGCGCAGCGAGACTCCAGCTGGTGGTCGGCTGTGTCTCCATAAAACGAATCTTCACAATCGACTTAATGCTCTTAAAGCCATACTTCCAAGGCAAAACCAGTCGCACCGGCGCGCCATTCTGCGCTGGAAGCACCGATCCATACATACCAAAGGTCAACAACGTCAGAGGATGCTGTGCCTCGTCCATTCGAAGGCCCTCGTGATAGGGCCAGCGCAGAACGCGTGACGACAACCCCGGCATCTGCTTAGGATCCGCAAGCGTGGTGAACTCGACAAATTTTGCAGAGGCTGTCGGCTCCACTTGCTTGATCAGATGCGATAACGAATACCCCACCCAAGGAATCACCATCGACCAGCCCTCGACACATCGGAGACGCGTAATTCGCTCTTCCATGGGCGCGAGTTTTCGCAGGCTATCGATATCAAATGTCTTTGGCTTGGCCACCGCCCCTTCAATGGTTAAAGACCAGGGCTTGGTCTTTAGACGCGATGGCGCATTCGCAGCCGGATCATCTTTATCGAGACCGAACTCGTAAAAATTGTTGTAGCCCGCTGCATCTTCAAAGGGAACCGGTTTTTCTGCAATCGAATAGCGACTTGGCTTGGCTGGCAAAGGGGCAAGCCCGGATGGCGCCTTGGTCGATGCCAGCGCCTGCCCCGGAAACGCCACCGGCAAGACCGACGCGGCCGTCGCTGCGAGCAAGAGTCGACGCCGATCTTCAAAGATCGGCTGCGGCGTGATCTCGTGTACGAGATGACGACCTTCGATCAGACGACGGTCATCAGAGCGTGCCATAGGAGTGCAACCCAGAAAGGAACATGTTCACACCCAAGAAGGCAAACCCAGTGATTAAGAGTCCCACCAAAGACCAGTAGGCAGCGACCGTGCCGCGTAGCCCCTTCATCAGCCGAAGGTGTAACCAGGCCGCATAGTTCAGCCAGACAATCAATGCCCAGGTTTCTTTCGGATCCCACTGCCAATAGGTGCCCCAGGCTTCTGCAGCCCAGAGTGCGCCAAGAATCGTGGCGACCGTGAAGAAGGCAAACCCAACAGCGATGGCGCGATACATCACATCATCAAGTATCTCGAGCGATGGAAGCGCATCCCCGATGCGTCGACGCAAGGCGATGATGCCGCCAACAATCGCCATGGAAATTCCAAAATAAAGCGCCCAGTAGTCAGGCAGGCCACTCCGACGAAAGACCAATGGCTCTGCGCAGAGCAGCACCCCAAGCACAAACAATGGGGCAAGTTTCCAGCCCGACCGTGTCTGGGCATTCTCTTTCACCAGATAGGCAAAGCCAACCATCGCCGCCAAGGCAAACGTGCCATATCCCACAAAGTTCGCAGGCACGTGAATCTTCATCCACCATGACTGCAGCGCTGGGACCAAGGGCTGAATCTCGTGGGCCGAACGCGCCGCCATGTACCAGACTAAGAACCCAACGGCCGCGGTAATGATGAGCGACACGAATCCGCCCAACGCGCGCGTCTTGTAACGACCTTCGTAATAGAGATAGAACATCGCCGTGATCACGGCAAACAAAATGAAGACCTCATACAGGTTACTCACCGGAATATGGCCAACATCAGGACTAATCAGATACGACTCATACCAACGCACCAAGAGTCCAATAAATCCCATGACCGAAGCGCCCCAGGTCAGGAGGCTGCCCATCCATAGCGCGGTCGCACCACGCGAGAGCAGACCAACCCAATAGGCCACCGTCGCCAACGCAAATAGCGCGCACATCCAGAGAATGGCGGACTGGGACGACAAGAAATACTTGAGCAACAGATTGGTTTCCGCCGCAGCGGCGGTGCCACCATACAGCCAGATGCCCATCAACGACGCAGCAGCGGTCCCAAGGAAGTATGGCCGCAGCGCTGGCCAGAGGTATCCGAGGAACACCGCCGAAGGAACGCAGCACCAGAGGATCACCAGTTCATAGATATCCATGAATGAGGAATATCGCTGCGTGGCAAAGGCAGCCCCTAAGGCAGCAACGAGGCCAAATCCAAGATCCCAGAGCCCAAGCTTTCGCGGTGCATCAGCGACATGCTGGTCCATCGGTGTAACGAGTGTGTTCATGTTGTCCGTTCCTGTGCAGATGACTCGGCCGATCGGCCCAGCTGTTCTGTGACCTGTGTCATCGCCGAAAATTCCCGCTGAAAATCGAGCGTTAGTCGAGGCGTGGTGGCCGCCAGCTTCAGGGTGCCGCCCTTATCCGATGGACTCACCCAGACCCAGACCCGGCGCTCCTGGATGTAGAGCATTGCGAAGATTCCCAGGGTTAACAACAAACACCCCACATAGACCGTGGTTTTCCCTGGAGAGCGGGTCACCTGAAAGACGCTGGCCTTGACCTCTTCAAAATCCGTCATGGTGACAAGGAGCGGCGCACCGAATAGCTGTGCGTCACTGACCGCGGTCAGCGCAAGCTGCGCAAACCGGGTGTTGTCATCGCTCCGTGGCATCGCAGCAAGTCCATCTTTTGCTCGGGCCTGCTGCCAGAGTTCCCAAAAGGAGCCTGCAAGAAGACGGAGCACGACCTCGGCGGCACGCTCGCGCTCTGCCTCGGGTACTGTGCGCTCAAGCATCTGGCCCAGATTTTCGATACCGCCTTGAGAGATCGCAGTCAGGGCCCGTTCAGCACTTTCTGCGAGCGCAGGCGCCATCGCCCCGGGCGCAGAACTGTTCGCAAAACGCTTGGCCGCTGCGGCCCGCAGCGCGGGATCTTCAAGGGCCGCGCGAAGCCGCATGAACTCGTCAAGCGAGTCTTTCCCGTCAGCAGGGATCCGCAGATATTTAAACTGCTGATCAGGAGAGTCCCTTACCCCCGCAAGGAAGACGCGGCTATCTTCGAGGAGAACCGGCAACATGTACACATGGAACTCACGCGCCTGACCACTCGCATCACGCAGCTTGTAATTCATTGACGGGCCAACATTGCGCAGTGTCTTGGTCTTGCCAAGATTCACTGCCGGTGACAAGACGGTCGCAACATGCTGCTGAAATGGATCAGCCTTCGCCTGTGCATCTTGTTCTGGACCGCCGATATTTTCGACGTTAATTGCCTTAAAACTAGTGACCTCAAGGGTCAGGTTCTGGTTTGTATTTTTTAAACTCACACTCTGTCCAACTGCAAGATCGATCGGCAAAGTGGAGCGTAAGGCCCCCGCCATTGGATGCGCCAGTAGTTTTAATCGTGACCCACCATCATCAAAACTGGACTGATAGATGGCAATCCCACGATGAATCAGAGGCTTGTTGACCTCGATCGTGGCAGTCTTCTCTTGACCGGTTTCTTTGTCTTTCAGAATGACATCGCTCGCAAAGAGCTTGGGCATTCCTGTGGGGTAGTACTCGATCCGAAACTTTTTTAACTCCAGCTCAAACGGCAGATCTAACAGCAGCGAACCACTGCCCTGCGGCACCACCGCCACATCCACACGTCCGCCTTCAGGCACCAGAGAATTTGCACGGTAAGTGGGCGTTGAGGCAGGAAGTCGCGCACTCGCGGGCACTTCGTTGCCCGTGAAAGTAGCCATCTGCAGAGGCTCTTTGTTCCACCACCAGGCGGCCATTTTTAAAGGCAGCTCACTGTCGAGCAGGCCGCCAAGCGAGATCACCACAATCGATAGGTGTGCCGCAATGTACCCAAGACGATTCGACGCGCCCTTGCGTGCAACGATCACTGGCTGACGCTCGCCTGCCTGGGCCTGACCTTCCTTAATTCGGTAGCCACGGGACTTGAAAAACGCTTCAAGCTGCGAAAGCGACGGCTGCACTTTGTCTGCTGGAAGATCTACTGAAACGCGATGCTTAAATGCAGGGAAGCTGGTATCGCGGACTTTCTCTCGCCAAGAGCGAGCGTCCTTGATCATTTTGGGTGTATTCCGAATCAGGCACAGACTGGTCGAGACCAACATCAAGGCCATCACGACCAGGAACCATGGCGCGTTGTAGACGCGGAATAGATCGAGAGACGAAAAGACTTCAGCCCAGAAGGCACCGAACTGGTTAACGTAGTTAATCGATGGGGAGTTCTGCGCAACGATCGTCCCAATCGCACTGGCGATACAGACGACCATCAATGCAGAAATCGCAAACCGCATTGAGCTCAAGAGCTCAGTGACATCTGCCAGAAAACGATGGCGAGTGGCGAGCTCAATCCCCCCTGTTGACTGGGCTTTGCCTAAGTCTTCAGGGGTGTGAACGGGGGAGGCATCCGCCGATTCGGCGGATGGTGAATTACTTGAGGGTTGCAACGTACTCAGAGACCGCGGCGATCTCAGCCTCTGACATCTTGGCCGAGATGGTCATCATCTGAGCGCTGTTCTTACGCGTCCCAAGACGGAATGCGTTCAACTGCGCCTCGGTGTACTCGGGATGTTGGCCAGCAAGCGCGGGGTACTGCGCAGGAATACCGGCACCATTCGGACTGTGACATCCCACGCACGCAGGAACACCCTTCGCTGGCAATCCCGCACGATAGATGCGCTCTCCCAGGGCAACGATCTCTTGACGCTTTGCGGCGCCAGGCGTTGTCTTCTGGGATGCGTAGAAGGCAGAGACATTACGGATATCTTCGTCACTGAGCATCGACGCAAAGCCCATCATGATCGCGTTGTTGCGCTCGGGTTCTTTGGCACCGGGTTTCATCTTGAAATTGTGAAGCTGCTTTTCAAGGTAAGCCGCATGCTGGCCATTGAGTTTTGGGTTCTGCGGAATCATGCTGTTGCCATCTGGCATGTGGCAGGCGGCACACACGGCTGCTGCAGTTGTTTTACCCTTCATGAGGTCGACAACCTTTTTCGCGGGAACGGGTTCTGCCGCCATCGCGGGAGCGAATGCGACCATCGATGTCGCCAGAACAAGGGCTGCGAACACCGCGCGCGATGAGCCGACCTTGGCCCGATCAAGACGGTCACGAGAAAGCATGTCAAACTGGCAACGCATAGTAACTCCCGGCATGTTTTAACTGCCCTTATTTTAGTCGAGTCTGTCCGCCCGATGTCCTTAGAAACCAAAGCCCCTGCACCTTTTCCTCCCCTGAAAGACTGGATCCATCAGGTGAGCTTTCTGACGAGTGCGGCACGCTCGTCAGACCTGCCAAGTATGGGTGCCGGTGAAGTCGCAATCGCCGGACGCTCGAACGCAGGAAAGTCATCTGCGCTGAACATGATCTGCAATCGTCGACGGCTTGCCTTTAGCAGCAAGACCCCTGGCCGGACACAACTGATCAATCTCTTCACGCTCGGCTGGCAGGGCCAGGAGGTGGGACGACTGGTCGATCTTCCAGGCTATGGCTATGCCGCCGTTGACCATGCAACCAAGGCCCGCTGGCAGGCGGAGCTTGCACGCTTCCTTGAGTCGCGTGTAAGCCTCGTGGCACTGATTCTGGTCATGGACATCCGACACCCTTTCGGCCCGTTGGACACCCAGATGCTGGACTGGTTCGGTCATCGGCAACAGCCGATTCATATTCTGCTGACCAAGTGCGACAAGCTCACGCGCAATCAACAGGCTCAGGCCCTCGCCCAGGCGAGAAAAGTGATTGCCGAAAGATCCGCGACCTGGGGCGGTCAGGTCAGCGTTAGCCTGTTCTCTGCGACGACTCGGATCGGACGTGACGAGATCGTGCAAAAAATCGGACAATGGTGGGGAATCCTTGATGAGGCAGGACAGCCACTTCCGCACACCCCATGAGACCGGACAAAAAAAAACCCAGCGACAGCGTCGCTGGGCGGGAATGCCTAAAGTTGTTAGGCACCCGCTCAGGGAGGAGAAGCGGGAGACGACGAATCGTCTGTGTCCATGATATGTCCAGGACATAAATTTTTCAAATAATAACCACTTTAAGAGTAATGTTATGAGCCAAGGCCCCAGCTTTCCCGCGATCAGAATGCGTCGGAATCGCCGTGACGACTGGTCTAGACGTCTTGTTAGTGAGCACTCAGTTACAGTAAATGATCTGATTTATCCAGTCTTCGTGACCGAGGGATCGGGGCAGATTGTCGATGTGCCGTCCATGCCCGGCGTCAGCCGATATTCTCTGGACAAGCTACTGCCCGTTGCCGAAAAAGCGGCCAAAGCGGGAATCCCCGTGCTCGCGCTTTTCCCAGTAATCGATGCTGCAAAGAAAACGCCCGACGGCCGTGAGGCCGCCAACCCAGATGGGCTCGTGCCAAAGGTCGTCCAGACCTTAAAGCAGCAGTTCCCGGAGCTTGGGGTGATGACCGACGTCGCCTTAGATCCCTACACCAGCCACGGACAGGATGGCCTGATCGATGAGGAAGGCCGAATCCTGAATGACGAGACGGTAGAAGTCCTGGTCGCGCAGTCCCTCATGCAGGCACAGGCAGGCGTCGATATTGTTGCGCCGTCAGATATGCAGGACGGCCGCATTGGTGCCATTCGAAATGCTCTCGAAGCCAAGGGGCTCATCCATACCCGAATCATGTCGTACGCCGCCAAGTACGCGTCGAGTTACTACGGGCCATTTCGAGATGCAGTCGGCAGCGCTGGCAATCTGGGGAAGTCCGACAAGAAGACCTATCAGATGGACCCAGCCAACAGCAACGAAGCGCTGCGTGAAGTGGCGCTCGACATCCAAGAAGGGGCTGACATGGTGATGGTCAAGCCCGGAATGCCGTACCTGGATATCGTCTATCGCGTCAAGCAGACATTTGGTATGCCCACCTTTGCCTATCAGGTGAGCGGTGAGTATGCGATGTTGAAAGCGGCCGCTGCGAATGGATGGCTCGATGAGCGCAAGACGGTGCTTGAGGCGATGTTGGCATTTAAGCGCGCCGGGGCCGACGGCGTGCTGACCTATTTCGCGCCAGACATCGCCCGCTGGCTCAGCGAATGAGCGGCGACACCGCTACGAGACAGAACGACAAAAAGCGTCAGCGCTGAACTAGAACTGGAATAGCGATACCCCGACACCAATACTGGTCTGTCGGTGGTTGTAATCCAGAAGGCTTTCCCCGTACCCGGTGAACAACTGAACGTACCATCGTGCGCCGGCGTTGCGATCACGGTTGATCGGATAGGTCCAGTCGAGCTGAACAGATCCTTTTGATAACGACGCAAGGTGCGTGCGCCAGGTCATCGAGGCAATCGCGGCCCCGGGAAACCAGTTCAGCATCACGTCGGTGTCCCCCGCGTAACGCGTGATTCCTGGATTGTCATCGGTACCCCCTTCGGGAATCCGTTTGTAGAACTTCAACCCAAGACCAATCTCTCCGCGCTCGAACCCGAGTCCGACAAACGTTCGGTCCCAGCTGCGCGATAAGGGATCACTCTGTCCATTGGACTGATGGGCCCATCCCCCCTGCAACATACGCCAGCGCCAGTCAAACGGAAGACGGCTCATCGACTCCGGAATTGGATAGACATAGATCACCTCTGGCTGGTGATCGGTGCTTCGGAAGGGCGCGGAGTCTTCTCGGTTCCAGACTTGCCAGAGTGATCGCTGCGTGTAGGCAAACCAGAGATCAGCATTCGGATGAAAGAGTCCTTCCATCACCTTCGTGCGAAGAGAAATCTGAATCTTCGCCCCGAGCTGTCGATACTGATTCTCTTGGGACAGTGCCGGCTGCGTTGGCGAGCTGGGATATCGATTAATGCTGTCGGTGTAATGCACTGGCAGCACAAAGTTTGGCATGTAGGTGCGAACGGCAAACGTGCCCCGCTTATCTTGAGGGCGAAGTTCCCAAAAGACCGACGTTGGACTAAACGGCGCAGAGGCATCCTGCAGACTCGTCGGTGACGCAACAGGCGCTGTCCCCGCGCTGATCGAGGGGCTGGTGGTCGGTGACGCCTGCGTCTGAATCGCCGTGGAGGCGATCAGCGCAACAAAACAAAAGGCCAGGCGTAACAACGGCCTGGCCTGATGAAATTGCAACATAAGACTTATGCTGCTTTTTCGGTATCCACTGCTTCGGTCACTTCGGGGCGATCCACCAGCTCCATCAGTGCCATCGGTGCATTGTCGCCAGTGCGGAAACCAAACTTCAGGATTCGGCAATAGCCGCCAGGGCGTGATGCATAACGGGGGCCAATCTCTGCGAAGAGCTTGCCCACCATCTCGCGGTCACGCAGACGGTCATACGCCAGACGGCGATTGGCCAGCGTGGGCGTTTTGCCAATCGTAATGAGCGGCTCCACCACACGACGCAGCTCTTTTGCCTTGGGCAGTGTGGTCTTGATGGCTTCGTGACGCAGCAGGGCGTTCGCCATATTTCTGAACATCGCCAGACGATGGCTTGAGGTTCGATTCAGTTTGCGCAATCCAAGACGGTGACGCATGAGGATTCTCCTTAATTCAGTTCTTAACCAGGCTTAGCGGTCTAAGCCTGCAGGGGGCCAGTTCTCAAGCTTCATGCCAAGGGTCAGGCCACGAGAGGCCAGCACTTCCTTGATCTCGTTGAGGGACTTACGGCCCAGGTTCGGGGTCTTCAACAGTTCGTTTTCGGTGCGCTGAATCAGATCGCCAATGTAATAGATGCTCTCGGCCTTGAGACAGTTTGCGGAACGAACGGTGAGTTCAAGGTCATCGACGGGACGCAGCAGCATCGGATCGACGCTTGCCCCACGGCCCACTTCAGCCACCTGCTCACCACCTTCGAGTGCCGCAAAGACTGAGAGCTGATCCACCAGGATGCGGGCAGCACGACGAACAGAGTCTTCTGGATTGATCACACCGTTGGTCTGCACTTCGATCACCAGACGATCCAGGTCGGTACGCTGCTCGACACGAGCGCTCTCAACGGTGTAGCTCACCCGACGAATCGGAGAGAACGAGGCGTCCAGCACGATACGGCCAATCGCACGGCTCGCGTCGTCAGACATCTGACGGAGCGTGCCGGGCACATAGCCACGGCCTTTTTCAACGCGGACCTGAAGCTCAAGCTTCGAGTTATCCGAGACATGGGCCAACACGTGATCAGGGTTGATCACTTTGACGTCATGAGGAAGATCAAAATCAGATGCCTTGACGACACCGCCGCCCTGCTTGCGCAGAGAGATGAGCACGTCGTTGCGGCCTTCAAGATCAAAGACCACGCCTTTGAGGTTCAGCAGCAGGTCGACCACGTCCTCTTGAACGCCTTCGATCGTTGAATACTCGTGGACGACGCCAGAGATCTGGACCTCGGTCGGTGCGAAACCTTCCATCGAGGAAAGTAGGACACGACGCAGGGCATTACCCAACGTGTGACCAAAACCACGCTCGAACGGCTCCATGATGATCTTCGCAGTGTTCGGACCAGTCGGCTCAACTTCGATAATGCGCGGCTTAAGAAATGCTGTTTGCATAGGAATCCTTCGCGAGAATTAGCGGGAATACAACTCGACGATCAAGCTTTCATTAATGTCAGCAGCGAGATCGGAGCGGTCTGGCACCTGCTTAAAGACGCCTTCCATTTTCTTGGTGTCAACCGACACCCAGGAAGGGAAACCATTCTGTTCGGCGAGTTGAACCGATGCGATCACACGCGCCTGGTTCTTCGATTTCTCGGTCACCGTGATCACGTCGTTAGGACGGACGTGGGCAGAGGGAATGTTCACCGACTGACCGTTGACCAGAATCGCGCGGTGGCTGACCAGCTGGCGAGCCTCGGCACGGGTAGAGCCAAAGCCCATCCGGAAGACAACGTTATCAAGGCGGGACTCCAGCAGCTGCAACAGGCTCTCACCGGTGTTGCCCTTTTGCTGGCTGGCGTTCGCAAAATAACGACGGAACTGACGCTCGAGCATGCCGTAAATACGCTTCACCTTCTGCTTTTCACGGAGCTGTTTACCGTAGTCAGAGAGTCGGGCACCAGAAGTGCGGCCGTGCTGACCGGGTTTGCTGTCTTGTTTGCACTTCGAATCAATAGAACGACGAGCGCTCTTCAGACCGAGGTCTGTGCCTTCACGGCGGGATAATTTACAACGTGGTCCTGTATAACGTGCCACTTCGATTCCTTTTCGAAAAACGTCAGTGAAATTCGCTGACGAGATGTCGGTCTCTTGATGAGATCAACGGTGGGCTTCAATAATCCCGGCCACGGAGGACCGGGGGCGTGACAGTCCAGGCGGTTACCGCTGGACTGTAAAAACTACTTAGATGCGACGACGCTTCGGCGGACGGCACCCGTTGTGGGGGACCGGCGTGATATCCGAAATCTGGGTCACTTTGATGCCAAGGGCATTGAGCGCACGAACGGTCGACTCGCGGCCTGGGCCTGGGCCCGTAATCCGCACTTCGATGTTTTTCACACCACACTCCACTGCCACACGGCCAGCAGCCTCGGCAGCGACCTGCGCAGCAAACGGGGTGCTCTTACGAGAGCCTTTAAAGCCCGCGCCACCACTGGACGCCCATGAGAGCGCATTGCCCTGACGGTCGGTGATCGTGATGATGGTGTTGTTAAAGGACGCGTGAATGTGTGCCACTGCGTCGGTAACGTTCTTGCGGACTTTTTTACGAGACCGCTGTTGTGCACTCGATGTGCCTGCCTTAGCCATAAATGCCCTCTCGCTTTATTTCTTCAGTGCCGCTGCAGCCTTTTTCGGGCCTTTGCGGGTACGTGCATTGGTGCGTGTGCGCTGGCCACGAACCGGCAGGCCGCGGCGATGACGCAGACCGCGATAGCAGCCCAAGTCCATGAGACGCTTGATGCTCATGGAGATCTCACGACGCAGGTCACCTTCCGTGGTGAACTTGCCGACTTCGGCGCGCAGGCGCTCGAGCTCATCGTCGGTGAGGTCTTTCATCTTTTTGGTCGTCGGCACCCCTGCCGCTTCGCAGATGTCGCGCGCACGGGGGCGGCCGATGCCGTAAATGGCGGTTAAACCAATCACTGCATGCTGGTGGTTAGGGATGTTGATTCCGGCAATACGTGCCATGGTTGACTCCTAGGTTCCCGAAGTGTTTAGCCTTGACGCTGCTTGTGGCGCGGATCAGAACAGATCACGCGCACCACACCGTGGCGTCGGATGATTTTGCAATTGCGGCAGATACGCCGAACAGATGCCAATACTTTCATAATGGTTCCTTCTTTTACTTGGCTCGGAAAACAATCCGAGCCCGGGTTAAATCGTAGGGTGTCATTTCTACTGTGACCTTATCGCCGGGCAGAATCTTGATGTAATGCATCCGCATCCGTCCGGAGATATGACCTAACACCACATGGCCGTTTTCTAATTTCACGCGAAAGGTTGCATTTGGAAGGTTCTCAATCACTTCCCCCTGCATCTGAATTGCATCGTCTTTCGCCATCGTTCTGTGTTTTCTCGCTTTTCTTTCGTTTGACTACCGGGCGAAACCGCCCTTGAAATTCGACTTCTTCAGCAGGCTTTCATACTGCTGCGACATCATGTACGCCTGCACCTGAGCCATGAAGTCCATGGTCACCACCACGATAATCAGCAGCGATGTACCTCCGAAATAAAACGGCACGTTCCACTTCAACACCATAAATTCGGGCAACAGACAGACCAGGGTGATGTAGATGGCGCCCACCAGGGTCAGACGCATCAGAATCTTGTCAATAAACCGCGCAGTCTGATCGCCAGGACGAATCCCAGGAATCAACGCGCCAGACTTCTTCAGGTTATCGGCGGTCTCTTTGCTGTTAAACACCAGCGCGGTGTAAAAGAAACAGAAGAAAATGATGGCAGCAGCATACAGCGCAATGTAAAGCGGCTGGCCCGGCGACAACGATGCGGCGATATCACTCAAGAAGCTTCCACCTTCGCCTGAACCGAACCAGGAACTCAAGGTGGCGGGGAACAGAATAATGCTCGAGGCGAAGATGGGAGGAATCACACCCGCCATGTTGAGCTTTAACGGCAGATGCGAGGTCTGACCTGCGTAGACCTTATTGCCCACCTGACGCTTGGCGTAGTTCACCAGAATCTTGCGCTGGCCGCGCTCGACAAACACCACAAAGGCAGTCACGAGCACGACAAGCACCACAATGATCAGCAGTGCAATCGCACTCATCGATCCAGTGCGAACGAGTTCAAACAGTCCGCCGAGTGCGCTGGGAAGCCCTGCCGCAATACCAGCAAAAATAATGATCGAGATCCCATTGCCAAGACCGCGCTCAGTGATCTGCTCACCAAGCCACATCAGGAACATCGTGCCAGTCACCAGGGAGGTCACCGTGACAAACCGGAACATCAGGCCCGGATCGAGCACTAGACCAGGCTGGGATTCAAGTGCCACCGAAATACCAATCGCCTGGAAGATCGCCAGAAACACAGTGGCATAGCGGGTGTACTGCGTAATCTTGCGACGACCCGCTTCGCCTTCTTT
>JACCDO010027886.1_pt1 | contig 32402 bp, 32 predicted proteins | sample 7446101 | NCBI WGS metagenome assembly JACCDO01 (sample SAMN15323440, study PRJNA562643) | freshwater metagenome | isolation source: river surface water | place: USA:Blue River Watershed | collected 2017-08-16 | reverse complement strand
CAAAATTTAATTTAGAAAAATATGAACTAGAAGTATCAAATATGTATGTAACATACGTATTTTGTAAAAATTAAAAGATAAAAATAGATATTCAAAATTATTATAAAAAGTTAAATATTTAAACATAAATAAATTCGATAGTACGAATAGGTGGTTTTGTAAAATCCATAACTATATAGTCAAAATGTATATTACACAATAATAGAAAATGGTAAAGAAACAAATATAATTCAACAATTTTAAATAGATTTTATTTCTAAAAAGTATTAAATAATAGAAAAAACTATTTTTATTTATAATATTATTAATCAGAATAATTCTAATTTAACTGTTATAAAATAATTCTATAGTTTCAATTAGTTCTTCTGTTTTATTAATTGGATTAATCCAATAATCAATTTGTTCTTTCAATTTATTTAAACGATCACCCCATTCTTTAACTTTTGATTTTTTTACAACACTAATTCCTTTTTTATTTAATCCCCAACAAGATGTTATTTTTACATTCTCTTTTACATAATGATCTGGGTTAAAACGAATAAAAACAATTGGTCTATTATGTATATCATTTGATAATTCATTTATGCGATTTATTTCACAAGTATTATCATAATCAATATGTTGATTTTCATCAATTTCAATAATTAATATTTGATACCCTAGATCTACATGAAGATCAGGTCTTCTTTTTGAACATGCATCCTGAACAATTTGGTCAATTTTCCAAGTTAAATTTGGATATTGATTCTTAATAAATTCTACTACTGCATATTCTTTTTTTTTATAATTTCTAGATACTGGCTTATCAGGAAAAGTATTTATAAAACAGTATAAACAATATCCTTCATACTTTTCAGTAACAATCGTACTGCATAAAGGAGTTTTACAATTTGGATGTCTAATATCAATCATTTTCTCTAATTTATGTGTTTTACAGTATAATGGATTTTTTTCATTTTCGTAATTAAAAGATGCTCTTTTTATACATTCTTCATGAATACACATTTTATGTTTTACATCTATCATTCCATCTAATTTATGTTTGTAACAATAAATTCCTTTTTTTTCTCCACTAATATTAAAATTTGGTCTTATTTTACATCCTTCAAAAATACATTTTTTATGAGTTACATCAATCATTCCATCTAATTTATGTGTAAAACAATATATAGGTTTTCTTTCATTTTCAAAATTAAAATTTGATATTTTTTTACATTCTTCGTAATTACAAATTTTATTTTTAATATCAATCATTCCATTTAATTTATGATTTACACAATATAATCCTATTTTTTCATTTTTATAATTAAAATTTGGTATTTTTAAACAATCTGTATGAAGACAAGTTTTTGATACTACATTAATCATTCCTTCTAATTTATGATTTAAACAATAAATTGCACAAATTTCTCCTTCATTATTATAAGTAGGTATTTTTTTACATCCTTCATAGCAGCAAGTTTTATTTATTACATTAATCATCCCTTCTAATTTATGTTTTGAGCAATATAGTCCATTACTTTTTCCTTCTGTATTAAAAGATGGACTACTTTTACATCCATCATGTAAACATTTTTTATCTAGTACATTTATCATTCCTTCTAATTTATGTTTAAAACAATATAAACCTTTATTCTCTCCTTCAATATTAAAACTAGGAATTTTATCACATTCTTTAAAACAACACTTTTTATGTTTTACATTTATCATTCCATCTAATTTATGTTCTAAACAATATAATTTTTTAATTTCATTTTTATAATTAAAACTTGCTCTCTTAATACATTCAATATCTTTACAATACATTTCTTTATCATCTAACTTTACCATATTATCTTTTTTATGATTTTTACAATATTTTCTATCTTTTTCATTTTTATAATTATGAGTTGCTCTATTAGAGCATTCGCTTTCATTACAATTTACCATTTTAATTTTTTATTACTTATAAATAAAAATAATTTCTAAGATTTTTTTTTCAATTTTTTTTTATAAAATAAAATTGAAAGTAAAAAAATATTATTAATTTGTATATGGAGTTTCACTTCCTGGGATAAAAGTACCTGACCATACATCATTAACAGGTAAACTATTGCTCGTTCCTAGTTGTCTCCAAAAAAGTATACTATATTGCTTTTGTTGTGCAGGAGTAAGTCCATTTTCTTTTACCCAAGGAATCAATCCAAATAATTCAGGGCGTCTTCTCATTAATGCATACGTATTTTGTTGATTAAGAACATATTGTGAAAATTTATATTGATTTTTACTACATATTGCTTGAACATTACATGAAATAGGTGATTTTATTGTAATATTTTCTCCAAATGTTGGTGCATTATATGATTGAAATTTATGACTACTACATTTCAATTTATTTATATTATTACATCTTTTACTATTATTTTTTATATAATCACTCATATTATTAATATATATTAATATATTAATAATTTTAAAAATAAAGATTTATATAATATTTTCAAATATAAAACTTTTAATCCATTATCAGTTCATATTTTTCTATTAATTCTTTTGGTATAGAAATCACATTTTCTTTCTTTTTTAAAATAACCATTCTATTATCAATAGTTTTCTCTATTATATCATAATAATCTAATACAATATGATAATATTTTCTATCTAAAAAGTCATCAAAAGCAATTAAACAATTAGAATTAATAATATCAAAACATTTTAAACAACATGCAACACGAAATCTACCATCAATAAATACTAAGTCAATAATATCTTGATCATTTTTACTTATATTTCTAATATGATTACTATAATTTATACATTGTACATTTGTACTATTTGGGCCAGGTCTACCCCAACTATTTGGCTGTGTATCCATTTCATTAAAAAAATATGTAACTTTATCATTTTTAATATTTTCTTGTAATTTAGTTTGCCATTCTTTATCACTTTCAACTGAGTAGATTTTTACTATATTTTCTCTAATACTTGCCTGATATGTAGAACCACCAGATCCATATTCAAAATATACTTTACAATTATCTAAATATTTTGTAAACATTTCTAAATCATTTTTAGCTAAGTGTGGAATCATAATAATTATTATATATAATATAATAATTATCATTTATAAATAAATATAAATTATATTTATTTAATAAATTTATCTATTAAAAATAAAAATTTCTAATTAAATTTCATTAGAATTATTTAAAGTACAACTTATATTTTTTTCTGCAAGCCATGCTGATGGATCAGCCTCTTTCATAAAAGGTTGTTTCCAAAAATAAGGTATTAAATGTGAACAGTTAGAATAATGTTTTTCAAAAATACTTCTATAATATAATGATTCTTTATCATATGGAGTATTATGATCATATTTTAATCTTTCAATCTCATACTCTTCATCACTATATTTACTATCCATAAATTCTTTTATAATCATATACCATGGCTTTTCACTGTTACTTACACCATCTGAAAATGCAGTTTTCACTCTCCATGCTAATTCTTTAGGTAAAATATCCTCAAATGCTTTTCTAAATAAATATTTCTCAATTTTTTCTTTACTAAATCTTTTATATTTTGGGTCAATACTCATAGTATAAGTTAAAAAATCTTTATCTGAAAATGGAACACGCGCTTCTAAACCTGCACCTGCAATACTTTTATCTGAACGCAATACATCAAAATATTGTATATTTTTTAACATATTAACATTTTCAATATAAAGATTCATATTATCAGGTGCATAATAAAAACCACGATAACTTGCAAAAATTTCATCAGATACATCTCCACAAAAGATAACTGTATCATCACTATTTTCCTTTATATATAATGAAACTAAATAATTTCCAACAGATGCTCTCACAGTTGTTGTATCATAACTTTCAATTTGAATAATTGTTTTCTCAATAGCATCCAAAAAATCATTTTCACTTAATTCAATAGAAGTATGTTTTGTTTTGAAATAGTCTGATGCAATTTTTGCATACTCTAAATCTACTGAACCTTTTAAACCAATTGAATATGTACTTAAAGTGTAAGGTTCATATTTTCCAGCTACAATTGCAGTGACTGTTGTACTATCTAAACCTCCAGAAAGCAAACATGCTAACTTCCGTTCACTCATTAATCGCTTTTCAACTGCTTTTGTAAATAAATCTCTTAATTTATTAATAATAGTCTCTTCATTATCACTTATAATAGTACTCTCAAAATCATAAAACTTTGCAAATAAACCATCTTTTGAACTCCAATAATGTGCTGGTGGAAATTGAGAAATATTTTTCAATGGCACTATTCCTTTTAATTCACTGCATAAACAAATCTCATTATTATCATCATTACTTGCCATAAAAAGTGATCTTACTCCAAGTTGATCTCGAGCTGCATATATTATATCATTATTCGAATCATAAATTACAAATGCAAATTCACCATCTAAAAGAGTACAAGTCTTTTCAATGCCAAATTTTATAAAAAGATGAATAATAATTTCACAATCACTTTCTGATTTATAATCATCTTCTAAATTAAATTCTTTAATTAAATTTTTATAATTAAATATTTCTCCATTACATATTAAATAAATACCATCTTTATGAAATGGTTGATCACTTTCAGGATTTAAACCATTTATAGCAAGTCTATGAAATCCCATAAATACTTTGTAATTAAGTCTTATATAATTTGTTGAATCAGGTCCTCGATGAACTATTTTATTTGCATACTTAACTAATTCATCATAATCATATTTTTTACCAATATAGGAAAAAATACCACACATAATTTTTATTTTATAAATTATTATTTATTATCTTTTTAAGTAATAAATATCGAATAGAAAAAAATATTTTTAAAATTATTTTTTGAAACATGGATAATTATATTTAACAAGTAATTCATATAAACTATTTACACTTTGATTATTATTTATCTCATTATTTATTGAATTAATTGTACTAATATTAGTGTCTATTTTTTCTTTATTAAGAAATAAAAATGAAAAACAAAAAAATATTAAAAATATTGGTAAAAATATAAAAATTAATAAAAATATTAATAAATATGTAATTATTTTACTATTTAAGGTAGTACATTTTAAATCTGCAAAAACAAGTTTATGGTAAGAATAAACTAATATAATAAATAAAAATATCACTATTGTCGACACTTTAAATGCAAAATTATTTTGTAAAAATGTTGTAAAAGGATAATCTTTTTGTGTTAAAAATCTATTTAATGCTGGAAATATTTGTAATTTTTTATAAAGAAGAGCCTTTGATAATAATATAAAAATAATTGGATAAAAAATAAAAAATAGTACAATATATTTAAACCAGCCATTATGTTTAATATCATAATTATCTAATTTTAAAAATCTTCTTAAAAATGGTAATATAAATGGTATTAAAAATATATAGGATAATGATAATATTCCAGTATAATTTGCTGTAGTTAAAATAATTGGATTATCATTAATTTTCTGTATACAATTACTATTATTATATGGATTATTATTTTTATTAATTTGTATCATATTAACATATATTGAAAATATAAAGTTTCTCAATAATCCTTCTAAAATTATTATTAATGCTATAATATAAGAAGCTATTACTAAATAATATGATCCACTTGATAATCCAATATAATTTGTTTTTTTAGATTCATTATTACCACCTCCTGTTTGACTTTCATTATCATCTTTCTTTTTTATTCCAGTTTTTTCTGCAATTTTTTTTAAACTTTGTAAACTTGAATTTATTGATTTTCCAACAGTACTTTTTAAATAATCACTTGTTGGTTTTAAAGCACTATCTATTTTTTCTTTTGTTTCTTCTAAATATTTTTCACCTTTATATTCATGTTTTTTAGTTGTATTTAAAATATTTCCATATTTATTAACTTTTTCTACTTTGTTGTTAACATTATTTTCTACTTTTTTAACATTATTTTTCTCTTCAAGTAATATCTCTTTAAAATCTTTTTCACTAGTTAATATATTAAATGGTGATCCAATTGTAATACTATCAAAAAAATGTAATATATCTCTGTCTTCTTTTTTCCCTTCATTTCTATCATCAAAATAATATTGTTGAGATCTTATGCTGTAAATATATAATAATGATATTATCATTAAAATAAAATAATTTGGTACTAAGTAGGATACAGATCCTGCTAATACTTTATAAACATCATTTTTATTTAGAGAATAATTTATATTTCCAGTATTAGTACTCATAATAATCCTTAAATAATAATAATAAAAAAATAATTAAAAAATATTAAAAATACCACATATTATTAAAACAATAAAAGTAATAAAATAAAATACTGCTATTATTGTTCCAGTTGCAGATCCTGCTTTTAACATTTCAATCATTTCTGAAATTTCACCTGATTTTGAAATTATATCTTGAGCACTATTTGCAGTAGTTACTACATTACAAAAAATATTTAAGAATAAATGTTTAAATATTGTTTTAAATAATGATTTTCCTTTTTCATAACTAGGCTTTTTATCTATCATTAATTCTTCTAAATCATTTATTTTACTTTTTAATTCAGTTACTTTACTATAATTTACTTCTTTTGGAATATTTTTAGCTATTTTCTCTTGTATGCTATTTATTAATTCTTCATTATCAGTATTTAAAAATTCACTTATTAATTTTTTAGTTTCAACACTTAATTTATTTGTTTCATCCATTAATAATTTTCTTAAAAACATTTTCTTTTCTTCATAATTTTTATTAGTAAAATTATCATACCCCATATTATCTATTGCACCCTCATATAAAGCTTCAGTAAAAAGAATAAATGCTGGAAATACTCCTAATTCCATCAATTTTCCTTGAAATACTTTATTATTTAATATTTTATATACATTATCTGCAATTTCTATAAAATTTTCAGGACTGCAACATTTTGATTTTTCTTCTTTACACATTGGATTTTCAGTTTTAAAAAGATCAGCTGCATTATTATTATTATTTAATTTAGCAATAATAGGTATATTTAAATTACTAGTTGTTGATACATTCAAACTATCTACATCTAAATTCTTTTTCATATTATTTATTTGCGTTTCAACTGATTTCATAAAACTACTGTCTTTTATTGATTTACAACCAACATCTGAAACTGTTCCTAAAAAAACTTGTAATGAAGGCATTACAGTCATAATAAAAATATGATAACTTCCAACTATACCAAGCGTCATAAATGATATTGGTAAATATTTAAATTGATTAAATAGATTTAAAATCCATATCAAAAATGGATTAAATAACCAATCTAAAAAATTTACTTTTCCAAATAATTTTATAAAAAACCCTAAAATATAATTTCCTACTCTTAATCCAAAATATATCATTACAAATACCATTGTTAGTACAAGACCAGCAGTATTTCCAGCATTTATTCCACCACACATACTTTTTGGACTATCTACAATAGAATGACCTTTTAAAGTAACACATAATATTAATAATGGAAATGTAATTATTACAAATATCATTAATATAAAAATAGTGTATTTTACAATAACTAAAAATATTTTCAATCTTTTATATAATGTTGTTTTTCCCAAATTACATACTAAATATTTACCTAAACCATCTAAACTACTTTCTATGATAACTTTTATTAATGTTGATGTTAGTGGTATAAATCCTAATGGCAATATTGCCATTGGTAATAATGCAATAATAAATGCAATAAAAACTTGAATTGGATTTGATGCTACATAACTAAAAAATGATGACCCTCCTCTTATTTTATCATTTAAATTTAATATTGAATCTTCTGTTATATTATATTTTTCTAAACAATAATTATTATTTAAATAAGATCCATTATAATCTAAAAAATAATTATCAATAACATTTATTAATTTATTTTCAACTAAATATTGACTTATTATAGATTGAATAGATACATAATTATTAATATTTAATTCTTTTTTTATATTATTAAAATTTATAAAGATCCTCATAATACTTAATAATTAATAATAAAAAAAATAAAATTATTTACATTAAAAAAGGTTAGATATTATTTTTTCTTCAAATGTATTTTCAGTATATAAAAAATAAAAATTTATATTATCATTTAAATTGATATATAATTTTTTTATTTTTATAAAAATATCATTTAATTCATCATTATTTGGATAATCTATAAAAATAAATGTTTTAACATTATCAAATTTATAATTTACTAAATCAAAATAATTACATAATAATAATGATTTATTATCATTCTTTATAAAAGATTCTTTCTTTGCATTATTTATATTATTATTTTTATAAAATAAATTAAAAAAATCATAACTATTATCAATTTCATTTTTAATTTTTATATTATCTTTATATTGTGTAATAATAATTATTTTACTATCATCTTTTCTTTTCAAAATATTTTTTAAATTATTTAATTTAGACCCTTTTAATATAAATTTATTAATATCAATATTATTATCTATTGGTACATAAATATTATTCAATAAAAATAATTCTCTACAAATAGGACAGTTACATTTTTTATATTGTTGAATAATATATTTTGTTAAACAATTTTTACAAAAAATATGACCACAATCAATGATACATAAATTATTACTATCAATATTTTCAATACATATTGAACAAATATAATTATTTTCTAAATTATTAATAATATTTTTAAAATAATCTATTTTTAATTTATATTTATTGATAACACCTTCAATTTTACTTATTAATGTATTTTCATTTATTTCAGTATTATTTAATATATTTTTATTGAAATAGTTATTTATAAAATTATTACAATTATCTTTTTCATCTTTATTTTTAAAAAAATTATTTAATATTTCTATTTTATCATATTCATTATTGATCAAATTATTGTAATATGATTCATTTATATTATTTAATTTTTCAATAGTATTAATATTAAAATTATAATCACTTAAATACATTAAAAATAATGATTTATATTTATTATCTAAATCAAATAGATTATTATATAAATTTAATTCAATATCATCTAATGTAACTTTTACAAAATTATATGTTATATTTGATATTTCATTATCTTTAATTAATAATTCTTTTATTATAAAATTATAAAAATTATCATAATCAATATCAATATTATTAACATAAAGAAATTCATGTTCTCTTTTATTTTTTACATCAATAATACTATTATTTATTATATAATCTAATATATTGTTATTAATATTATTATTTAAAAGATAATATTTTACATTATTTACAGATAAATAATTTATAAAATTATTTTTATCTATATTTTCTATATTTTCAATATTATCATATATTATATTATTCCATTTAAAAATATAGAAGTTGTTAAATTTTTCGTATAAAATATTTTTATTAAATAAATTATCATAAATAGAATTTATTATTAAATTATAAAATAATTTATTGTCATCATGTTTATATTTACTATAATAATTTTTAAAATAATTATTGTTTATAAAATTTACATTAACTATTAAAAAATCAATATTTAGTAAATCTTTATTATATATATTTTTTAAATCTTTTTTTGTTATAATTTTACAAATTTTATTATCACTATTAGAAAAATTTATTAAATTTATCCAAGTATCTATATTTTCTTTTTGAGTTAATATTAATGAACATTTTGTATTAATTTGTTTTAAATAAGTATTATTATTTTTAAAATTTAAATTATAACTTTTATTATAATAATTTATTGCAAGTAATGAATATAATCTATTCTTTTCAATACTATTATTTATTATAATTCCATCAAATTTAAAATAATTAAAAATATTTTTACTATTTAAAAATCTGTCTAGTTTTGTATTTGCATAAAAATTAGTATCTAATTGAATTATATTTTTATCAATTAATTTAAATGTATTTACTTTATTTATTACTCTATTACATGTATTAATAATATTTTCAAAATTTTTAATATCATTTTCATTATTATTAAATAATTTATTTATTTTTTGCAATATAGAATTTTCTAGTTTTTTATTATCAAATTTGTTTACAAATTTATATGAAATATTATTATTTTTGATATTATTTTTCAAAAATAAAAATATAAAGTTTCTATATTTAATTTCAATACCTTTTTTTAAAAAATAAAGTAAAATTTTTGAATCTAAATATAAGAGAATATGATTTTTTTTTACTTTAAAAATAAAATATTGTTGATAACAATGTATTATTGTTTTTAAATCATTATTATTATTAAACCTTCCTAATAATAATAGAGTCATTCATTAAATAATTTATAATATTTCTTTTTTAAATTATTTTTTATAGAATAATATTATGAAACCAAATTTAGTTAATAAAAATATTATTTTAAAAACACTAAATGAAAATATTATTACTAAAACATCATTAAAACCTGAAAAAAATTTTTTATTTTTTAATTTTTTAATTATATTATTATTTATTTTATTAATTTTATTTTTAATATATCGATATTTAGAAAAAAAAAAAAATAGTAGTATTATATATAAATGAGTTTAAAATCAAAATCAGCTTCTTGCAAACCAAAGAAAAGAACAACTAAACCAAAAAAAAGTATGAAAGGAGGATTCGAACTAGGACATCATAATGATAATACTCCAAAATTATTGCTAGAACAAGGTGATGATAATCAAATACTACCAAGTATTATGAGTGGTGGAAAAAAACATAAAAAATCACCTTCAAAAAAAACAAAATCAACTTCTAAGAAATTAAAATCACCTTCGAAAAAAAAAAGATCAACTTCCAGTAAATCAAAAAAAATTATGAAAGGTGGACAAGATATTCCATTATTTACAACAACATCTAATGATTGGCATGACGCAAACCAAAAAGCACCATTAGCTGCAGATTTAAGTGTTGGTGTTAATGAATATCAATTTTCAAGAACAACACCTGATAATAAATTTGTTACTTCATCAGGAGTAGTTGATACTCCAAAAGGTATTGAAATGGTTGGTGGAAAAAAATATAAGAAATCATCAACTAAAAAGCCATCATCTAAGAAGCCATCATCTAAAAAGCCATCATCATCTAAGAAGCCTAAAAGTATAATTAATAAAATCGTTTCTGGATCAAAAAATTTGTTCGAAAAAACAAAAAAAATGATTATGGGAAACAAGAAGAAGGTACTTAAGAAAAAATCCAAGAAAACCGTTAAAAAATAAATTATTTTATTTATAACAAAAATATTTATATAAATATTTATATAAATATTATATAAGATTAATTATGAATATATTAGATGATAATTTAAATTTAAAAAAAATGTATGATTATCAAATAGAAAGTATAGATATTGAAAAAATTTATAAAGATCAAATAAATGATATTAATAATAAAGAGTATGAAAAATATTTAAAATATTTAAATTTTTTTTTTTCTCCTTATCATAAAAAAGATAAATATAATAAAGAATATTTAGATGGTAAATATATTTTAATTGATAAAAATAATCCTACAAAGAAAATTGTAATAACTCCAACAGAATTTATTGATATGCATAAATTATATTTTGAATTAAAAAAATATTCAGAATTATTTTTATCAAAAATTAGTGCTTTGATTGAATCAAAAAATAATATTACTGAAGAAGATAGAGAACAATTTGAATATTATAAAAAAAAATATATGTTATATCATGATAAATTAAAATCAATTGATTCTATTAACAAAGAATTTTATGATGAAATGTCGAATTTATTAAATATTAAAATAGAAAAATCAAATCAACTTGCAAAATATTATCAAAAAAGAATTTTAGAATATAAAAATATAAATGTAATGATTAATGAAAAATTAAAAAATAAATTAATCAGATATTTTAAAGAAAATAAAAATAAAATTCCTTCTTTAAGTATTATTAATAAAATTTCTAAAGAAAATTTAGTTCCATCTAGTGAAATTGAAAAATGGTTTTCATGGATTGAAACAGTCTATTACTATAGATTAGTTAGTATTGAAATTGTAAAAATAAATAAAGAAATCAATTCTAAAGATGAAAAATTTGATATTAATACAAAATATATGATTATAAAAAAACCAATATTAGAAGAATAATTTTGTTTTATTAAAAAAATTTAATATAATATAAATATATACTATAATGTTTAAATTTACTGATTATATTAACCCTCTTGCTTTTTTTATAGCATTAGCAGTTGGACTATTTCTTACATATATTTATTCACCTCCTAAAAAAATTATTATAAAATGGCCAACACCAGAAAATGCAGGAAAAGTTGTTTATAAAGATAGCGCAGATACATGTTATAAATATAAAGCAAATGAAATAGATTGCCCTGATGATAAATCAATAATTAAAACTAATGAATTGCAGCATCTTGATTAAAATCATAATTTAAAATATTTTTCTAATAATTATATTATATTATAATATAATTATGAATATGAAATTTTTAAAAAATGAATATACAAAAATAATTTTAGGATTACTATGGGGATTTGGATTAGCATGCATTTTTAGATCAGCATGTAATGGAAGAAAATGTATTATTTATAAAGCACCTAAACCTAAAGAAGTTACTAAAAATATATATAGCAGTGATGAAAAATGTTATAAATATGAAACAGTAAATACAGAATGTACGAAAGATGCAATAGATAATTAAGATAAATATTTATTTTGCGTAAAATAAAAGTAATAAATATAATAGCAAATATATATATGGACGATAAAAGCACACCAATATCTAGTTTAAATAATAAATCAGACGAATCGGAAGTTGTTAACCAAATATTATCTAAATATAATAATCTACAAGATGGTCAAACAAATATTCCACCGCTAAATAACGATATTCCTGTTATGGAAAATCAATTTGAAAATAGAAATTTAAATCAAGAGATGTATAATTTAAATACAAATAATGTTGCATATAAAGATCACTATAATAAAGAAATACAAAGAGTTAAAAATTATCAACAACCTAATAATCAAGAGTATGATGATGCTGACGAAAATGATGATTATGAAGATGATTATGATGAATACGAAGTAGTTCAAGTACCATTATGGAAAAAAATAATAAATGAAGTTAGAATACCCATTTTTATTTTTGTATTTTTATTATTACTATCAAATTGTACATTTGATAAATTTTTAATTACTAAATTACCAATATTAGGTAATCAATTTAATGAATGTAATACTTATGGATTTTTATTAAAAGCATTTTTAGTAGCATTATTAAGTTATATTTCTATTATATTTATAAGAATATAAAATTAAAAATTATCTTCTAATTAATTTAAATTTAATAATTATTTTTTTAAAAAAATTTATTCATTATTAGTAAGAATAATGAAAAATAAAAGAACAATGGATAATTTTAATATTGAGTTAAATAATAAACAAGTTAGAATATTATTAATAATTATTATAATACTTGTTATAATATTACTTTTTAGAAAAAAATTTAATACAAGTATAGAGAAAGTAATATTATTTTCAATACTATTTTTATTATTTTTAATTATTTCTAAAAATTTAATTATAACATTTATCGGATCATGTTTAATATTTTTATTAGTTAATTTAATGGTTCAATATAAAAATACAATTGAAAATTTTGAAGATTTAAATGATAAATCAGAAAAAAAAATAGATGATTCAAAAACTGATATAAATTTATCAAGTGCAATTGACTTATTAAGTTCATCTGATGGTCTTAATTCAGTTTTAGAAAAATCGAAACAATTAACTTCAAGTGAACCAAATTTTGATATGAATATATTTAATAGTCCAGAATTTATAAAATCAGCTGATGGTATTCAATCGCTACTAAAACAAGTTAATGGAGGAATTCATTTAACAGATAATGATACAAAAGAAACAAAAAAAATAGGTATTGATACAACAAAATATTCTGATGATAATAAATCAAATCCTTTAAAACAAGCACAAAAAGAAGCATATGAATTAATTGATTCTGTAAATGCATTAAAAGATACAATAACAACATTAGCTCCGGTTCTTAAGGAGGGTAAAAAATTAATGAATATATTTGAAAATCTTAAAATTTAATGTTTATTAATTAAAAAATTAAAAGAAAAAGATCTTTTATAATAGTATAATATGAATTATAAAACTATAGTAATTACAACTCTTTTAATATTTATTCCCCTTGCATTATTAATTTTATGTTATCGTAATTATGTATATAATTATTGCCAAAATGATATGAAATGTTTAAAAAAAAGGCTAATTTTTAATTTAGATAATATCAATAAAAAACTTAAAGAAAGTGCATTAAAAAATATTAATAATACTAAAGAAGTTAATAATGAAATAAATAATCAAGATGATAATGGTGATAATATTGAAGGATTCTTTGGTGGTTTAGGTAGTTGGTTTTCAGGAAGTGCTCCAACAAATTTACCTGTTTCTCCAGGAATAGTTGGAAATGAAAATTTAGGATTATTAGAAAAAAAAATAACTGATAGTATGAAAAAATCTGATAAATTTCCACCAAATGATTTAAATGGAAATTCTGATGATTTCAAAGATTCTGATAATTTAGATTTACTTGCAAATATTAATCCAAAACCAGTACAAAAATCACTTGAAAAACCATTTTTAACAAATAATAATCCATTGCCTGAATCAAAATTTAATGATAAAAATAAAGTAAATAATCAAATAGCTCCAAAACAACCATTAATTATAGAAAAAAAACAAAGTATTAAAGATTTATTAGGAACATGTCAATTTTTTAATGACAAATGCCCCGATAAATATCATCCACTTGGTAATTTTTCAATTCAAGGAAATAGTAGCACTAGTCTTTTAACATGTGGAAATGTTCAAAATACAAAACCTGCACATGCAATTGCAATAATTAAAAATAATAGAGTTGATGAAATAACTGTTACAGATCAAGGTCATGGATTTAATCCATCAAAACCTCCAAAAGTATCAATTGAAGGTGGTAAAGGAAATAGTGCTACTGCTGAAGCAATTATTGATGATGATGGATTTTTAAAATTAATTAAAGTAACAAATTCAGGATATAATTATACTGAAACACCAAAAGTTTTAATAGATGCACCATATATGAATAGTTCATGTCATTTATGTTGTAAAGATGATTTTTTATCATAAGATTTAAAATAAAATATTAAAAATATTATATAAATAAAATGTATATTAATAATATATGTCAAAAGTTATTAAATTTGATAAAAATTATTTTATTATAGGTATTTTTATTATTATTTTAATAATATATATTACTTTTTCATATTATATTCAAAATCAATGTATGCAATGTAATATTGAAAAAGATAACAAAATTAAAAATATTGAAGATAATTTAGAAAAAACATCTAAAAGATTAGAATCTTATGAAAATAATAGTGAAACAATAATTAATAATATTAGTTATACATCGCCTATTATTAATAGAGATCCAAAAACAATAAATTCATTAGATAGAGTTTATAATCCATTAAGATATCCATATAAAAGTGATTATTATTATGATCAATCATGGTATCCTGATCTCCAATTGCCTTTTCAAGTTATCGGAGGAGGATCAAGAAGAACACCTACATTAGGAGGTACTCAAGTTCCTATATATAATCCTCCAGTAAGTATTGATATTTCAAATAATAATATATCACCAATTAATATTACTACACGAGGTCCTTTAGGAATGCCTCAACAAGTAGGTGTTTTATATAAAATAAATGGTAATGAAAATGATGTATTACCATTATTTGGTAGAAGAAAATATCCAAATGATAATAAGTATGAATATTATACAATGATGGGACGTTATGGTTCAAAAGTTAATATAATAACTAAAAATAGAAATGATGAATTAGGTTCAAATGATGTTGTTTTTATTAAAGGTCAATCATCTCCTTATAGAGTAACTATTTATGAAACAGATTTTCCACAATATATACCATATATGTAATTAATTATTTATAAAATTTTCAATATATGTATTTGTTTGGTCATTTATTTTATAGTAAATCTTTAATATACTTTTATTTATAATATAAAAAATAACAAATAATATTATAATTAAAGCTATTATGAAAATATATTTTAGCATTATATAAATAAAATAGATTTTTATTTATATATAATTTTTTTGATAAAAGATAATTATAATTTTATACTTCAACGTTTTTCATTCTATAAATATCATATTCTTTTGTTTCGTTTAAGAAATTACTATCTTTTGAATCAACATATTCATGTAACTTTTTAGCATTCTTCTTTTTGCCTATATCTTTATTTCTAATAGCACTTCCATTTCCATATAAATCTGCATTTTGACTAAATTCAGAATATTCATCATAATTATATCCTATCATCGGTCCAGTATTTGAATTTAAAGGGCCTGCTATATTAAATTCATTAACATCATTATACATTTTATCAAAATAATCTTTTGCATTTAATGATGGATAATAATATGATGGCGGAGGAATTACTCCATCTTCAGCAATTAATTCTTTACCTGATTTAATTTTTTCTAAATTTTTTAAATGATTGTACGGTAATTCATCCTCTTTATCTAAATAACAATATAACCAATTTACATAATCTTGTAATGTCATGTTTGGGGGGTAATTTAAATTAAATATTCTATAATCCATAGGACTCATATCATGTGGATCTGCATAATTTGTAACACCATAATTACAATTCATATCTCTTCCATCTTTTTTATGAATATGATCTTTAAAACATACTTGAACATTCTTTTTCTCTATATTCCAACTTTCAAAAGGTTTAGTTTCACTATTAGAATACCCCTCAACATTATTTTCACTATTAGTACTATAATAATCATTATCAAAATTATATTTTGGACTAATTTTTTCACCAGATAGATTATTATAACTTTTTGAATCTGATATTTCTATAGACTCTGAATCTTTTTTTTTATTATTAAATTTTTCAATAACTTCGCTAAAATTTATTTTATTTAATTTATTATCAATAATACTCACAATTGTTAATCCAAAAAAATATCCTATTATTATTGTTATTAACAAAGTAAAAAATAATATCAAAATATTATTTATCATATTATACTCTATATATATTAAATATATTTTTAGAGAGATTTTTTCGTAATAATTATAAACTATTATTAAGATTTTTTTCCTAAAAAAAGCTCTTAATATATAATAAGAAATAATATGACATCTATTTTAGATTTATCTGTAAATAATGATGAAACATTAAATAATATTATTACTGGTAATCCATATTATATTGATATTAAAGGTTCAGTAAATATTTGTACAATAAGATGTGGTCAAAAAATTGATCAATGCAATGAAGTAGTTTTTTCAACAATGACAAATTATGGAAAAATTTTAGTATTAAATCCAAATAAAAATACTAAATCTAAAGCTAAATGTTCTATTAAATTAGCATTTGATAATAATAATGATAATATAGGAATTAATGGTGATGGTAATTATGTTTTTGAAAAAGCATTTATTACTGTTCCATCATTACATAAATTAAATGGACAAATTTATGATATGGAAACTTTCTTATTATTTTCATCAACACAAAAAAATGGTAATATTTTATATGTATGTATTTGTACATTTAGCACTGGAACAAGTACTGTTCCAAAAGGAGATAAAAAATTATTAAATTATAAATTAATGAATGAATTATTTTCTAAAAATGTTGTTCCTGATATATATGGTACAAATCAAATTAAAGGAAGACCAAACCCTGTTGATTTAAGTAATTTTATTCCTCCAAATGGCCTTCGAAATTTTTATGATTATACCCATCCATTAAATAATAAAGTTAATTTTAGAGTACATCAAGAAATAATGTATGTATCAAATGATGTTTTAACAACATTAAAAAGTAAATTAACACCAGGAAATAACTATAATGATTTTAAATCTGCAATATCAAAAACAATTAATCCTTTTGAAGGATTATTTTTTTATTTTAGTGAAGATCTAACAAATCGTTATAAAAGTTTTAAACAAAATCAAGTAAATGAAGAAAGTAAAGAATCATTTGATGATCAAGAAAAAAATGAAAAAGATGAAAAAGATGAAAAAGATGAAAAAGAATTTCAATTTAAAAAATTAGAATATGAAGATAAAGACTCTAAAAAAGATGAAAATGATGATATTGGTAATAAAGAAAAATTTACTGAACAAGAAGAAACTGTTAATGATAATGATTCACAGGATACTACATTTTTAACAAGTAATAATGCAATGTCTTTATTTTTTATTATTGGATTTTTATTAGTTGCAAATTGTTTAAATACATTTTTCCTATCTCATATTTTTACAAAATCAAATGGAATATCTGAAAGTGATTTACCAAATTATTTAAGTGAAATAAGTAATCCTAATAATAGCAATTTAATAGGAACAAAATTTAAATTATTTTTTAATATATTTTTACAAGCATTTTTTTCATTAATTTTATTTATATTAATACCAATATTTATATCAACAGAAACATCAAATAAAAATATTTATACTATGATTATCCTTTTGATGGTATTATTATTATTAAATGTATTAAGAACATTTATATTAAATATTAATTTTTTGTTTTTTACATTATGTGGTATTTATGATAAAGATTTTATACAAAAACAAAATTATTTTAATGATTATATTAATAGTAAAATTTATAAAGGAAGTATTTTTAAAATTATATATAATTTATTTAAATATTCATTCTCAAATAACTATGATCAATTATTGAGTTTTTCAGATTCTAATAATAATATTATGTCTGGAGGTGCAAACGGAGATCTAGATGAAGGTGCAGAAGAAGGTAAAAGTGCAGTTAATTTTAAAAGAGATCCTGTTCCTGGATCAAATAATAAACTTAATGAAGATATAAAAATGCTTAAACAAAAAGAAGAAATATCAAAAATATCAAGTGAAACATCAGCATTAAACCCTCTTGGTGGATTAATGAGATTATTTTCATTAGATTTTATTCAAGAAAGATTTAAAGAAAATCCAGCTTGGTCATTAAATTTAAAATTATATTTATTTATAATATTTATATTTTTTATAATAGGATCTTTATTAGATCTAACATTTATTTCAAAAACAAGTGAAAATGGTATTAAATTTTTAGTTTCATCATTAATTGTTATTGTATCATTCTTTCCATTACTATCAAGTGTTGGACTATTTGGATGTTTATTTGTAAATAATAATAAAAAGGCTATAATAGCACTATTCATTTTTACAATAATAAGTTTAATATTATCATTTTTTGGCATGCCTTTTTTAAAATCTTTACCAGAACAAAACTGGATATATTGGATTATTATAATATGTATATTTGCAAATTTTGCAGCAATTTTTATTGCAAGATTCATGCCAAAATCTGATTCTGGGTCTGGATTTAGTTTTGGATCTGGTTTTGGTTTTGGATCTGGTTCTGGACCTGGACCTGGACCTGGATCTAATTCCACTGGATCTACAGATTCTTCTGCTCCATCAATGGAAGATTATTTGCTTTTACAAAAACAATTAGAACAACAAAAAATGATAGCAAAGCTTTATGAAAAAGAAATAGAAGAATCATCTGATAGTAGAACAATAGCAAGTAGTATAGGAGGAAATATAGCTGCTTTAGAAAAACAATTAAGAAACAAAAATAAAACAATAGAAGAATTAAAAAGTGGTATTCAAACTTTAATTGTTAATTTAAATAAATATAAATTAAGTAGTGTTAAAAATTTGTTAAATTCATTGATTGATATTTTTAAAAATGAAACAGAACTTGGTAAACTAAAATCAGAAAAATCTACAAAAGATCAATTATTAAAATTATTAGATAGTATAAGTAAAAATGATATTGAAAACGAAAAATTGAAAGAAGAACTAAAAAAATTACAAAAAAATAATGGTGATCAGTATAAAAAATTTATTGAATTTTTAACAGCATTGAAAGGTAAAATTGAAGCATAAAAAATTGATTATTTAATTCTTTTAATATCAAAATCTATTAATTATTAAACAATATTTAATAATTAATTTAATGAATGAGTTGTGTATTAGAAATTCTTTCTATTAACGAATTAAATATTAGAAAAGAAAATTTATTAAAACAACTTAAATTAGTTGAAAATGAAATATTTAAAAAAGAACATGAATGTTATGATAAAATAAAACAAAAAAAAATTATTCTAAATAATATCTCAAATAAAAATATTATCAAAATAATTAAAAATAAAGTTGAAGAAAACTTAATAGAAACTGAAAAAATGAACAAAAATATCAAAATAAAAATAATACCTAAATATAACCTAAATTGACAAAAATACAATAAGTTTTATTATCTTATTTTTAATATTTAAAAATATTAAATGAATAATAAAATTAATAAATTTATAACTAAGGTACATATTGATAATAATGTAAAATTAAGATATTTAATAACAATTCCATGTGTAAATAGAGAAGAACGTAATGCAGTAAATATAATTGATAAAACTTTTAAAAATTTTGAAAAATCTGGATTATTTTCATCGGATATTGATGTTTCAATAATTCTTTTTGAATCAGGTAGTAATGACAAAAATTATTTAAACTTTTTAGAAAAATATGATAATGAAAAAATTAAAGTAATTTACAGTACTACAAAACTAGATGGCAATTCAAATACATTAAAAATGTTTTATACTATTAGTAAATTACCACCTAATACTTATGATTTTATAATATGGATGGATGATGATATTTTTGTATGTAATAATTTTATTAAAAATGCAGATATATGGATAAAAAAATATGCAAATTATTCATTATTTTCATCATTATATGTTCCATATGACTCGTATCCTGTACCTAATAGAAAATTTTTACATCTATCAAATCTACCTGCATTTTATGGAACATGTTGTACTATTTTTAAACCATCTCTTGCAAACTATGTATTACCTCATTGGTATAATAGTCATTTTAATAAATTTAATTATAATCCAGACACACGTTTTAGAGATTCTTTAAGAAAAGAATTTCCAAATGCAAAAAAAATATGTGTTTCCTTCCCATCATTTGTTGAACATATGAATATTGGTAGTGCAATTAAAATGAAAAAAGATGTTAAAATCGGCCATAAAGCTAAATTTTTTATAGGTTGCGATAATGATCCAATGGTATATAATATTTTATAATTTTCATTTTTTAATTAAAAAAGTGGACACCATCCTTGAACATCTGCTTTTGCAGATTTACCATCAAAATATACTAAATATGTATACAAAAATAAATTAAGTTTATGATATTTAACATACATATAAACATTATTTTTATTATCAATAGTGATCGTGTCTTGATAGCATATCATATAATTTTTTGTATTTATTGGATATGGGTATAATGCACGTGTAATACAATTTTTAGTTACTATATCAGGATGACAATCAATTTTTTCAATTTGCATTATATTATTATTTTTATTTACTAATGAGTTTTCATAATTAGTATTATTTTGATTTACTAATGAGTTTTCATAATTATTACTTCCACGTAAATTATATGAATTACAAAGATATAATATTGAAATAATTAAAATTGTTGGTAGCAACATACTTTTTTACAAAAAACGTATAATAAGTTAAATATAATATATTATACAAAAAATAAAGTAAGGAATAAGAAGCGTCATTTTTTTTTTAAAAAGTTATAATGCTAATTATATGGATGTTTTAATTTTAGCTGCTGGTTTAAGCTCCAGGCTATCTAATTATACACATAATCTAATACCAAAATATCTAATAGATATTGATGGAAATACTGGATTATACTATTTAGTTAAATATTGGAGTAATTATGCAAATACTATTTATCTTGTTATACATTCAAAATATAATGTAATTACAAAATTTTATATAAATAATATACTTCCTGATTATATAGAAAAAATAAAAATTATAAATTATGATACTAGTGACGGAACTGCATATACAATTAATTATATTTTAAATAATAATTTAAAAGATGAAAATATTAAAAATTTATTAATAACATGGTGTGATTTATATCCAAATGAACCCATTAACTTTAAAAAAATTAATAATAAAAATAAAAAAACTAAAAATAATATATTTATATTTACACATGGTTCACAATGTAGATTTGGACTAAATGAAAAAAATGAGGTTTTTAAATGTGAAGAATCTAATGGAAATATTATTGGTATTTATTATTTTCAAAATTACACAAAATTTGTATTAGATAATAATTGTTTTAATAATGATATTGTATCATATTTAAATATTATTGGAAATGTTAATAATTATAAATTAGATAGTATTACAGATTACGGTGACGAAGATAAATTATTAAAAATATTAGATTATAAAAAAGATAATAATAAATTAAAATGCAGATATTTTAATAGTATTGATATTGTAGAAGATGATAAATTATTAAAAAAAGGTATAAATGATAAAGGTAAAGAGATAATATTTTTTGAAAAAGAATGGTATAAATATATTAATAACTTAAATAATGATACAATCAATAATTTTATTCCAAAAATTTATAATATTTATGAATTTGCATTTTTAATGGAATATAAAAAAGATTATATTCCACTTTATCAATATTTATTAAAAATAGAGCATGAAAATAATAATGATAACACCATTAAAAATAATATTCTTAAAAATATTATTGAAAAAATAGATACTTTACATAATATTGAAAAAAAATCAATAAATAAAATTATATTTCTTAATGATATTAAAAAAGAAATTTATGATAAAGTAATACAAAGAAAAAATATAATAAATCCAATTATTGAATATTTTGGAATAATTAAAACTGTTAATGATGTAACATTATTATCTTTTGATAAAGTTATTGAAAAATGTAAAAATATTATTACAAAATATTATAATTTAATTGATAATTATGAATATTCAATAATATTTGGTGATTGTCAGTTCTCAAATATACTTATAAATCCAACCTCTAGTAATGATATTTTATTTATTGATCCACGAGGTTATTTTGGAAATAGTAATATTCATGGATTACCTGAATATGATTATGCAAAAATACTTTATGGAATTTCAGGTTATGATAATTTTAATAATAATTTTTTTAATATTAAAAATATTAATTTAAAAAATAATAATTTAGAATTTGAAATAAAAGGTATTTTTTATGAAAAAGATATTATTAATAAATATTTTAATAAAGTACATAAAGCATTTCTTGTTATAATATGGATTTCATTAAGTGAATATAATAAAAATAATATATGGAAATGTATAGCTTCTTATTATTATGGTCTTTATTTAGGAACAATACTATAGAAAATAATTTATATAATTTTAAAGTTATAAAATTATATTATATTATATTATAAAAATGTCATATATTGAAACAGCAAGTGCAACAAACTATGCATATGCAAAAGATGGAAGTACAACTGGAAGTTTAGTTACTTCATCAGCAACAGCTTCTGCATCTTCAGATATTTCTGAAAGTGATGCTTATGATAAAGCGCTTAATATAGCAAATTCTATAGCTCAATCTGTAGCAGATAATAATGCAAACATTATTGATCAAGCAGTAGAAATAGTACAACATTATTCACCTGTTACATTCGGGATTAATGCAGGTTATACTGGACAAGGAACTCATAGTATTGCAATTGGTGATGAAGCAGGATATAATAATCAAGGAACTAGTTCTGTTGCAATTGGATATAGTGCAGGATATACTGGACAAAAAACTAATTCTGTTGCAGTTGGTAATAATGCAGGTTCTATTGGACAATCTCAATATTCTGTTGCATTAGGTTCTGGAGCAGGATATAGTTCTCAAGGACCTTATTCTATTGCAATTGGTAACGACGCTGGATCTTTTAATCAATCAAGTAATAGTATTATTTTAAATGCAATGAATACTGGATTAAATACAGGTGCTTCCGGTTTTTATGTAAAACCAATTAATTCTGGTACAAATAATATGAATAGTCTTTTTTATAATACTAATACTGGTCAAATTACTTATTACAATGGAGCTTCTAAAACATTTGTTATTGACCATCCAACTGATGAATCAAAATATCTTGTTCATGCATGTCTTGAAGGTCCTGAAGCAGGTGTTTACTATCGCGGTGAAGGAACAATTTCTAATAATCATTCTGTTGAAATATCTCTTCCTGATTATGTAGATAAATTAGCAAATAACTTTAGTGTTCAAATTACTCCTATATACAATCCAAATATAACAAAACCATTACTAACATCAAGAGTAGTAAATAATAAATTCACAGTATATGGTGAAAATTCAGATTTTTTCTGGAGTGTTTATGGTAAACGAAGTTCAATTGAAGTTGAACCATCTAAAACATCTGTTGACGTAAAAGGTTCCGGTCCATATTTATGGATATAAATTATCTTTTACCTAAACTTCCTGATGGATGAACCATTTTAAATTCTTCTTTTGTAATATTTTTTTTAATATTTATTGCTATACCATCAAGTAATGCCATAAATATTAAACTTGATGTACTTGGTGTCATATTTATAATGTCACCTTCAACTATATTATCTAATATATATGTAAAATCACTAAGTTCTTCCATCATACTATTTTTATTTGCAACAATACTTATTGTATTTATTTTTTTATTTAAATTATTTTTTAAATATTTTAATATATAAATAATCTCTTCTGTATTACCACTATTTGATATCAATATTAATATATCATTATCTTGAAATATACCAAAATCACCATGAGGTAAATTTGGAAGATCTATATATGAACATTTAATTGATAAACTTTGCCATGTTGATGCACATTTTTTACAAACATATCCTGATTTTCCCATACCAGATAAATAAATCCGATTATTATTATCTATATTTTTAATTAATGCACTTATTTGACTTATTATATGCACCATATTTGAAAAATTATTTTTTAGTTCATTTATATTATTATTTAGTATATTTTCAATAAATAATTTGTTATTTGATTTATTAAATAATGATAAATTATGTTCAAGCTTATTTAAATCATAATTTTTTGTTAATATTGAATTATTATATTTATTTATAATTTCACTATTATAATAATAATTAATATTATAAACAAATATTGGAGTTATATCAAAAACTTGATATAAAGCATGAATACCTATTAAACTATCTTCAAAACCAATTTTTTTTTCATTACTATATTCATTACATATTCTTAAGTAACATTCTGGATTTGGTTTTCTATTAATAAAATCTTCTTTTGTATAAATTTTACTTGCTTTATCTAGTATTGGATATTTATTTTTAAAGATATTAATAAATTTAGATGATGTATTTGTTACAATAATAAATTTTTTATTATTATTTAAAATAAAATTTAAAAAAACTTCTGCACCACTAATAAATTCTATACTTTCATTGCGAATAATCTTTTCATATTCATATTGTTTTTTTTTATATATATTATCATAATTATCAATTTCATATAATATTTTTAAATAATTTTTTGAATTATTAGGTATTAAAGAATGAAAATATTTATAATAATCATTCAATTCTATTACAATATTTTTATTTTTTTCTTTTGATAATGCATTATTCCATGCTTTATTATGATATTTTTCAGTATCAAATAAAGTTCCATCAAAATCAAATATAAATAAATCATAACTTAATAGATTATTCATTTTATATTTTTATAGAAAAAAATAGAATGAAAATAACTAAGAAACCATAATATCATAATCAAAATTTGTAAAATCTTCTTTTAATAAGTTATTTACTTTTTCAATAATAGTATTATTATAATATGTTTTATAATCATTATGTTTTTTACTATTTTTTTTAAATGATTTATGAATAATATTTTGAAATCCTATTTTATGCAATATTATTTTTAAATCAGCTTCCATATTTTCAAATTTACCTAAATAATCAACTCTAATTTTACCATTAATATCAATAATATGTCTAGTCTGTGTCATAAAAACATGCCAATAATCATAAGAATTAGAATGATAATTTATATTTATAAATTTATCAAAAGATATATTATATTTATTTATATAATTCCATCCAGAAACAATTCTATCATAAGGATTTCTTATAAATGTAAATATAAAATAACTATTCCATTTTTCTTCATTCATATTCATAATTTTATTTAAATGTTTAGATGTTTTATAGTAGATTAATGTTCCATGTACTTTATTTTCATGTTTATCAACAGATTTATCAATACCAAGACAAAACTCTTTATGATCAGGTCTTCTTAAATAATAATTTTTAAAACCATAATTTTCTGATAGTATTGTTGCTATATAAGAACCTCCATTTTTTGGTATATGTATAAATATTGATTTTTTATCATGATTAATACTACACATTATTATTTTATTATTCCTTTTTTTTATAAAAAGAAGAACTAAATAGATTTATTTTATTATTTATCTATTATAAATCTATTATAATCTATTCTATTAAAATAGTTGATGAACTATTAATATAATTTTCAGTATATTTTCTTTTTATACGATCTGATTCAAAATCATAATTATGATTTACTAACATTGGTGTAGTATAAAATACATTTAGTTTTGGAAAATAATCTCTTAATTGATGATCATACATCTTGTAAATACCATCATTATATATTAATTCAAGTAGTTTTTTACAGGTTTTATTGTTTATTAAATATGCAAATGCTCCTGCATTACAATCTTTATTAATCTGCTTTTGTCTTATAAGATTTTTACTATATTTTTCCCCACAAACTCTTGTACCTCCTAAAAATAATATATCAAAATCATCCGGTAATTCTTTTTTTACTAATGATAATTTTTCTATAAAATTATTATCTAATAATACATCGTCTTCTAATATAATTCCATAACTTTCATTACTTTTTAAAAGATTTTTAAGAGATTTTATATGTGATAAAAAACATGCAATACAATTTTTTGATAGTGATGAATTTTTAATTTTTATATCAATATTATTTAGATCTAATAATTTACCATTAATTGCATTAATTCTATTGCAATTTAAATTAGTACATTGATCAATCATTTTTTTATTTCTAATATAACTATCTTTTAAATTAATGTAATAAATAACTATATTATTTTGAAAATTTTCAATACTATTGTTTTTACTTAAAAAATTATTAAATAAATAAAAAATTACTATTATTAAAAATAACATAACAATTATAAAATATGGATTTTTTAACATAATTTATAAATATATATTTATAAATTAGATATAAAATTAAAAATGGTATAAAAATCTATTAAATAAAATATTCTTTTGTGTGATTAAATATATTTAATGATAATTTTGGGTCTATTCTTGAAACATTATATATAAAATAAGCATATGAATTTTTTAAATTGCACAATATAAAGAAAAATATATATATATTTTTAAATTGATGTACAAAATTTGTATTTGGTGTTTTATCTTTTGATATATAATCCATAAGTAAATATGTTATATACAGATGATTAAAAAAAAGATACAGATTATAAATTATTATAATTTTAGTCCAATCATTTACATTATTTTCTTTAAAAAGTATAATTCTCAATTCCTTAAAATCTTGTCTTATTAATTGCAAATTATTTACATTTAATGTTTCCATAATATAATTATTATTAATAAATATTTTTTTAAGCTGCTTTTTATTTTGAATAATTAAATTATATTAGATTATAAAATAACTTAAAGTAATACAAATAGTATATTATATTAAAATAAAAATGACTTCATTTGGACAACTTGTTAATAAGATTTATATACCAACATTAAAATGGCATCAAAATAAAGATTATTTATACTTATATTTTGAAGTTATTAATTCTAAAAATGAAAATATTAGATTATATGAAAATAAAATATCTTTTTATGTAAGATCGAATAATGATTATTTAATGGAATTTGAATTAGATAATCTTATTGATGTTGATGAATCGAAATATTTTCTAGAAGAGAAGGGTGTAAGAGTTATATTAAAAAAAAAAGAATCTGAAAAATGGAATTTTTTAACAAAGGATAGAAATATTTATAAAAATAATATTAAAATAAATTGGGCTGAATGGGATGATGATGATTCAGATGGTGAAGAAAATAATAATAATTATAATTCGCAATTTGATTTTCAAAAAATGATGGAAAGTATGGGTGGATTAGGAGATATGAATGCTATGATGAATAATTCTGATTTTGAAGAAGCCGAAAATAATGAAGATTGTTGTGATAATCAAGATTGTTGTGATGATCAAGAATGCTGTAATAATGATAATTGTTGCGATGAGCATGAATGTTGCAATAATCAGGAATGTTGTAATGATCAAGAGGATTGTTGCAATAAGGAAGATTGTTGCAATGAATAAAATTATATTATAAAAAATAATAATATTATCAAATATTTTAAAAAAAATAATAATATTTGATAATATTAGATATGAAAAAAAATATAAAACTACCTTTTACAATTAATATGACTGGTGGAAATAAAGATTCATTTAAAATATTAAATGAAAAACAAGTAAATCAAAAAATACATAAAAAAATTAAAAATGATGATAATATTTTAAATTTTATTAAAAAAATGTTTGTTCAAAATAATACTAATAAAATTAATTATATTAAAGCATCAACAACAAAAGAATATTATAACAAAATAAATTCAAAAAAAAAACTAAAATAAATTTCTATCTTCAATATATGGTTACATATATTAATATAATTCTTATAATTATTACTATTATAATAATTTTTTATACTATGAATAAAATATTATCAAATAAAACATTAGAAAATTTTTGTAAAATACCTAATGTTGATAAAATAGGTGATATAAATGATAAAAGAGTTTTATTGGATTATCCTCCACAATCTAATATATTTACATCATCTTGTGATCAATATTGGAAAAACTGGCCTTTAGAATATAATAATACTCAAATTGAAGATAATCCAAATGTTATAAAAAGTGATCAATTAGATTTACCAAAAGAAAAACAATTTGGTGATAATGACCAAAAAGCAGGATTAATTAATTTTGATAAGTTAGCAAATTTAATTAGTGATTCAAATAATAATGATATATTTAATTTATCTAAACAAAGATTACTTGATCCAATAACACATAAAAAATTAGAATATCAATATGAATTAGAATTTTCATTACTACAATTAAATAAAAAAACATGGATAAATAGATGGTATAATTATAATCCAATGGTAAAAACATATTTTAATTATGATGATATAAAATCACCTATTAAAAATATTAATTTATTAAATTTAGAAATGAAAAAACGTTTAGATTTAAAACAGAAAGATTTAATGAATAATAATCAATTATTATTATTTGGTCTAGTTAAATTCGAAATATTTAAATATAAAATTTTAGATATTCTTTATTATAATGATAGTCAAGAAGATATAGAAAATAATGGATTAGATCCAAATAATGATCAACAAATTTATGTTATAGAAATAATGTTTTTTAGAGAAAAATTTTTATATGTGCCAACATTTTCATATGTTGGTTATGTAAAAAACAATGTTCCAGTTTTAACAAATATAAAATATATTGGAAGAAATAGTACTGATAATATATTATTATCTGATTTTTATAATCCGCATGAAATTAAACAAGAAATTATTAACAGTAATTTTAGTAATACACCTGTAATAGAAAAAGATCCTGATGCAATTGTTGCTCTTACAAAAGCTCATCAAGAAAGTTATAAATTAAAAAATCAATATGCATGTTTTAATTTAAACTATGATGGGAAAAAAAATGATTATATATTACCGTATTATACAAGAGAATCATGTGAATCAATGTATGATCCATATGGTAAAGATAAAGAAGTAGGAATCTTTGATACTCCATGTAAAAAAGATAGTGATTGTCCATTTTTTCAAATAAATAAAAATTATGAAAATAATTATGGTAAATGTAAAGCAGATGGTTATTGTGAATTACCAATTAATATGAAACCAATTGGATATAGATATTATACAAATAATTCATATGATATGCCATTATGTTATAATTGTAATTCAGAAAAATTTAAAATATCTACATTATTAGGGCCATGTTGTAAGGAGCAATATGATAAAAAGAAATATCCATTTTTAAAAACACCTGATTATGCATTTGAAAATGATTTTTTAGATAGAAAGAATTTTTTCAATAAAAAATTTTGTAAAAACAAAGTTGATTCATATGATATAAATTGCGAAAATATTGAAGTTTAATATCCTTCCAATAATGCTTTCTCATCATCAGTACATAATAATTCATATATTTTTAAGGTTTCATGTCTTTTATTATTATATATATTTGTTATAAATTCTTTTACCTTTTCATTAATATACTTATTATTTTTGAAGCTTTCATATTTTCTATCAGTTGTATCTTTAACAGTATTTAATATATCATTATCTAACAATAATTCTGTCTTTTCATCTTTTAGATCACTATAAAATGAATTTAATTGTTTATGTAATTTATCCATAGATTTATCTATTATATCATCTATACTCATTGGTTTAAACTTTTCAGGACCATTTATATAAACAATTCCCGATTTTGATTCATCATTAATAATAACATTTAAATTAGTATCATTATCTAAAATATGTTCTAATGTTTTTGTATATTTCATATTTGATAATAAAAGCATATTTCGTAATGTTTTATCTATTTTAGAAATATCCCAATCTTCATCAAAAGATCTTGGTATATTTAAATTTATATTAATAATATTCTGATTTAAAGTATTATTTGTATTAGTCGTATTATTTGTAATATTTACTATTTTTTTATTATTACAATTTTTAATATGTCTATTAAGATTTGAACGATTATGAAATGAACAATTACAAATATTACATATATATTTATTTTTACAATTATCTAAATTATTGTTATTATTAGAAGAATTTTCAAAAATATTATGATTATTTAAATCTTCAACAATATTTGATACTTCAACAATATTTACTTTTTCAAAAATATTATGCTCTTCAATATCATTATTTGATACTTCAACAATATTTACTTTTTCAAAAATATTTGATTTTTCGATATTATTATTAGATACTTCAACAATATTTACTTTTTCAAAAGTATTATGCTCTTCAATATTATTATTTGATACTTTAACAATATTTACTTTTTCAAAAGTATTATCTTCTTCAATATCATTATTTGATACTTCAACAATATTTACTTTTTCAAAAGTATTCAAACTCTCAAAAGTGTTTACTTCATCTAAAATATTATTTATTTCATTGATTTTAATTTTCTCCAAAGACATATCATACAACTCTTTTTCATTATATTTTAAATTTTTTACATTTTTAATTATACATTTATTTTTTCTCTCAAGATGTCTTTTCATCTCAATCTTTTGTTTTGTTCTATGTAAGCATCGTTTACATTCATAATTCATAATATATATTAGTATATTTTTATTATTTACTTTTTACTTTTTATAGAATGACTATAATAAATAATTACTTTTACTTTAAATATATTTTTTATTAATAATTTAATAATAAAAAATATGATAATAAAAGAGTATTGATGATTTTTAAAATTACTTTTACTTAGTCTCATTATGACTAAGTAAAAAAGTAAAAAAGTAAAAAAGTAAAAAAGTTACTTTTACTTAGTCTTAGTAGGACTAAGTAAAAAGTAAAAAAGTAAAAAAGTTACTTTTTACTTAGTCCTACTAAGACTAAGTAAAAAAAGTAAAAAAGTAAAAAAGATAAATTTAACTTTTTAGTCTTATTATGACTAAATTAAAAAACAAATTCTTTTTATATATTTATTCAATACTATAGATTAAATTATATATGTAAAAATATATTTATATCAGTATTATTGATTAATTTCATTTTTTTAAAATATTAGAAATTTAAATCTTATAAAAATGAAATTTATAAAAAAATTAAAAATTAAAATTATCATTTTTAAAAACTAAAATTTTTTAAAAATGATAATTTTAATTTTTAATTTTAAATTTTAATCAATAACAAAATTAACATAATTATTAAACCAATAATTTATTAATATTTTATACCTAAAAAATCCCATTTTTTTTCATTGTAGTCCTAAAATTAAGGACTAGAATGAAAATTACTTAAAACTATTTTATTGATTTATGAACAATAATTTAATATTTTTATTCTCAAAAATCGCTCATTGTAGTCCGATTTTTAGGACTATAATAAATTACTTTTTGTCACACTTTATTGTATGACTAACAATATTTTTTTCCATTTATTTCCAAAAAAAATCATTGTAGTCATGCTTTTAGGACTAGAATGAAAAAAACCAGCAATTTTTTATATTGAT
>JACCDO011521242.1_pt1 | contig 32425 bp, 59 predicted proteins | sample 7446101 | NCBI WGS metagenome assembly JACCDO01 (sample SAMN15323440, study PRJNA562643) | freshwater metagenome | isolation source: river surface water | place: USA:Blue River Watershed | collected 2017-08-16 | reverse complement strand
TTGATGTACAACTACATTGTCCAAACTACTCGTAATGCTATCTACAAAGAAGCACGTAAGTACGAAGCATTGGACATGGCAGACAATCGTCAAGCAATGGAACAGGCAATTAAAGAACAGATCCAAAAGTCGCTTGCTGAAGAAAAGCTAGACGGTAGTTTGGTTGTTGGTCAAGTACTGATTCGTAATATTGTACCTGCCGACTCTGTTGTAGCAAGTGCTAATGATTTGGTTAAGGCTAAGAACGAACTCAAGCAGAAAGAAGTTGAAGTTAAGACTGCTGAAGCAGAAGCTCGTCGTATTGCGGCACTTAATACAAACTCAGGCGCTATCCAATACATGGACGCACAGGCTCGTATGAAGCAAGCTGATGCGGCTCTTAAGATTGCAGATGCTATTGCCAGCTTCAAAGGTAACACACTTGTAATTGGCGGCGGTGCTAACGTAAACGTTGGCGGCAAGTAATATGTGGAAACGGTTGCTTTGGCAACGCACTGGCGGACATTACCTTTTTTGGCTGTCCGCCATTTACTTAATTGTAGGCTTTAGCAATATTGCCTACAAATTTACAGAAGCAGAATATATTCAAATGGTATGGATACTATGTTTGATGATTCCGCTAGTTTTTAAACCCGTAGCAAGTTGGCTCAACATGCGAACAATTTGGGAACGATAATGTTTAAGCAACGTGGATTTACTCTTATTGAATTAATGATAGGTGCTGTATTTTGTTTGGTGCTAATTTCCGCAGTACTAGGATTTGTTGGCGCATCAAAAAATGGCGACATAAGCATTGGCATTAATGGTGTAACTGAACTTCGTTGTATTGACGGCTACAGATTTATTGTTGACCAAAATGGTAGTGCAAGACAAGTTCTAGACGAATTTGGAAAAGGTGCCAAGTGTTATGGTAATCCAGATCCAGGTAAGATGGGTAGTTTTGGGAGTAATAGATAATGTTTGAATGGTTTAAGAAAGATAAAACACCCAGCAATGTAGTTCCTTTTCCTGAAAAGAAAAACGACTATATTCCCCCAGAACCGCCAAAAGCAGAAAAGCCTGCACAAACGTTTTATCGTTTGGGTATGACAGACAATCAACGTGTTAGTTTGTCAATGGGTTACAGTGAAATTACTATGAATTATAGTGGGGTAGACAATCTTATTAAACAATTAGAAGTTTTTAGAGATCAACTCCCACATGATGACGAAGAATGATAACACTACATTTTAATCTACGTAATCCCTGGAGTGACCGCTGGAAGTGCGTTTACAATACTGCAGGTATTAGTCCATTTAAAAATAAATTTTGGGAATTGCAAGTAGACAAAACTAATGACATTGTTGGATTCGAGTTTCGTTATACTACACGACAAGACCATGCAGGAGTTTACATTTCGTTAGCACTATTTGGTTATGATGTAATTTTTAATGTATATGACAATCGTCATTGGAATAGTGAAGAAAGTCGTTGGATGATTTATACTGAGGAAAAAGGATTGCACTAACATGATTACTTTGAAACAATGGATGGAAACTTCCAACTATCGTATTAGTGAAGGTAGTGAATACGGTTGGGAGTGCTATGGCCCTAATGCGTATAGACTAGATGCTTGGAATGGTTCTCAAGACGGTCATAGCCACAGCATTGTATTTGACACAAAAACACAAGAAGTTTATGAAGTCACTTCATACGATTATCGTAACAATCGTGCGTATCGTTTAATGAATCCGGAATTTATTAAGAAGTACAAAAAAGAAGCAAAACGTCGTATGATTGATGAAAAGGAAGCATGGGACGATGTCAACTATGTTGACTTGGAAACAGAAGAAGATTACATTCAAAAGGCCCAAGCTATTGAAGCAGGTGAAGACTACGACACTCGTGTTCAAATTCCACTGACACTGGATCGGGAACAAATGTTTGATTTAATGGCAATGGCACATGAACGTGACATTACACTAAACGAAATGGTTGAAGTAGTTTTGCGTCAAGAGATTAAACGTTTGGAGTCACAATGACAGAATGGGGTCGCTTTGATTGGTTTTTAGCTGGACTAGTAATTGGCTATGCTTGGAACCCCGCTTGGCGAATATTGAAAAAGATTTATCACGAAGCAAAACTTGCTCGTGAACAATGGTAATTGCGCTGGTAGCCCGTTAGGTAAGGGCGACTGCCTCTAAAACAGTATGTAGCAGGTTCGAATCCTGTCCAGCGCACCAAATAAAAGGAAACAAAATGGCAACAAAACCAATTCATGATAGAGTTATTATTCAAGTACTAGATCCAGAAAGCGTAACTGCTGGTGGCATTGTACTAGCATCATCAGCCGCTGAACCTCCAAATCGTGCAAAAGTAATTGCTGTTGGTGGCGGTATCAAAAATAAAGACGGAATTTATATTCCGTTGACAGTCAAAGTTGATGACATTGTTTTGTTTAATCCTAATGCAGGGCAAAAAACTAAACTAAACGGTGAGGAAGTTTTGATTGTTAAAGAAGAAGATATTTTAGCCATAGAAGAATAACATGTCTTACAATTTTGAATTTGCAGTCAGCGCACAGATTTCCGCCAAAGTAGTTGAGGAAATGATTAAGAAGGTTGTTGAAGAACAAACTGGTAAAAAAGTTTCTTCAATTGAACTTAAAATGCGTAGTGTGTCAAAAGGCATTGGACCTTCAGAATATACAGAAACTGTATTTGATGGCGCAACGGTATTCTTTGTAGGCGAAAAGCAGAAGCTTGATGCCACTAAAGAGACTAGATTTGTTAAAGACACTTACTCATGAAATATACAGTAGGAACAATACTTGACGCTGATGGTGTCAGAGGAAAGGTAGTGGAAAACACTAAACTTCCTGGTGACATCTGTGTGCTGTGGGAACACATGACTGAAATTGTTTCTTACGACGAAGAGTTCCTAGACGAATTCTGCAAGATTGTCAAACCACAGCAATAAATAAATTTGCGGATGGTCCGCAACTAACACTCTTTAAATGATAGGTACTTAGAGTGTGTACCGTAAAAAGGAAGAACCATGATGTATAATCAAAAATTAGTAGCCTCTATCAAATCAAAAGGCAAAGTGCTCCGTGAATTCAAGGACACAGTCTATATTCCATTTGCTAGCGAATATAGTATTCTACTTAAAAACCTCAACACAACTCGCGCTGTCGTTAATGTTTACATTGACGGGGATAACGTTGTACCTGGCGGATTAGTTATTGACGCAGGTCGTACTATTGATTTAGAACGTTGGATTAAAAACGGCAATCTCTCCGAGGGTAACAAGTTCAAGTTTATTGAACGCACACAAGCAATTGAAGATGGCCCACGTGGTATTAAACTAGAAGATGGTTTGGTACGTATCGAATACCAATTTGAAATTCCACGTCCTGTGCTTAATATTCCAACGTGGACAACTACTACCACAACTTGGAACTCAACACCTTACTATGGTGCTAGTGGTAGCACAGGCTCATTTAATGTAAATGGTGTATTGCGTAACGTTGATACTAGCAAAGGCGAAACTGTTCGTGCTATGGCTAGTGCGGCAACAACTGCTACACTGAACAGCATGAACATTACTGCTAGTGGTGCTAGCCATGAAGGCATGGCCACAATGGACAGCTATGTTAGTGATGTTGGTATTACAGTGCCAGGCAGTAAGTCAACACAAACATTCCAAACTACCACAGTTGGTGCATTAGATCCTACAATACACAGTATTGTTCTAAAACTTGTAGGAGACTTGGGAGACAACAAACCTATTACAAAGCCAGTAACAGTTAAAGCAAAACCAAAATGTGTAACATGTGGAAAACAAAACAAGGCACATGCAAAGTTTTGTAGCGAGTGCGGAACTGCTTTAGAAATATTTGCTTAACGATGCATTAATTCGTTAACAAACTCTAATAATAGTTTGTGATGGTGAAATCCATGCCAGTGAGGTTTGAGATAATTTTTATCATACCAAGATGGCATGGATTCTGGATGACATCCAATTAATCCAATTCTTCCTTGAAATATTGCCATTGCATCTCCGTTAGGATAAGTGGCTACTGTTTCAAAATGATTACCAACAAAAGCGCAACCATCATAAAAATACATACGTTCAGGAACATTTTTCCATAGTACAGGCATGGCTTTTGCATGAGGTCTATGTGTATCAGTATTTGGTTGTCTAATGTATTGTACTGCCCTAATTCCTTGCACAATATTAAAATAATAAGGATCTGCCCAATATGCACCCATACATATTCCAAGATATCGACCGCCACGTCTTAGAAATTTGATAACCTCTAATTTGTTCTTTTCCATCAATCTATCAAATCTGTCACTGTCGCCATCGCCCCCTGGAAAAGCTACGATATCAACATCGTCAAAAAATCCTTCTTCCAACCAGGCGCTGGTAAAAAGTTTGAAGTTGTAAAATTCGGAAAGTGCTTGGATAATACCATTGCTACACTCTACTGAGCATTCTGGATGATGCACAAATAATGCAATGGTGGGTTTCATTTCAACAATATTTAGTTGACATAATATTACAATCCAGTTATAATAATTCATGGGAAATTTAACAGAATATTTTGAGCGCAATGCTTACAAACCCAAGTACTTTCTAGGAGATAGAGTCTATGGAAAATTCAATGGTATTCCGTTTGTCGGTACTGTTGGTAATGATCGTGTTGTCAGCTTGGCAGGCCCGGAAATAACAATCCTGCTAGATTTGCCTATTAAATACAAAGACGAGATAAAGAATGTTTTAATCGTCAAACACAAAGATATTTCTAAACTTAAGGAGATAGAATGATGAAATAGATTGAATATGCTTGTAAGGACGTGGTGTTCCATTTTAATAAAAAACACTTAGAAGATCAGACCATTCCTATGTGGGTCTTAAAATTTCATGGGGAGACGTTATACGTCAATCATGTAGACTGTCAGCTACCTTGGAGCACTAAGGAAACGCCTGATAACAGTCACACAAAAGGTAGCATCAAAGTTAAGAACGCATTGTTGCGTATTAACGATGACAACGAAGCTACTCTCACAGAACTTACTATCTACGACAAGTTCCGTTTACGAAATCAAAAGCTAGGTATTACTCGTATTATGGCTCCGTACGGTTGCGCCATGCACAAAGCTCTTTTGGCTAACGAATACAAACACGCACCTATCAAAACCATACGAGGTGCTTGCGCCAGTTCGTTTATCGTCTGTGATCTTTTGAGCAAGAACGAAGCATTATTAGCAAGGCTCAAATATGATGATTGGCGCGAACTCAAACCAAACGAAGGCTACTACCAAGACTACGATAACCATAAAGGAGACAATATTCCTGTAGATTATGGACACCCAAGTACCCCATATGAGTACAGTTAATTTGGTAAAATACCGGTTGACTTTAGGTAAAACCTGTGTTATAATATACACATAAACTAGCAAAGGAGCTCAAATTGGAAGCAGTCAAAGAAGTTACTAAATGGGAAGGCGAAATCCAAGCCAATCATGTGTACCTTTTAGATGGTGACAAAATGGTTGCTTATATCAAGTTTGGCAATGGTGATCCTTTTTATTTTAAGAATCCAATACGTATTGACAAACGTGGTCGCAAATTTGAGCGATTGACTAAAAATCCTTTTGATGTTAAAATTAAAAGTGACTTAATTGAAGTCAAAGGATCTAAAGGCAACAGCTATTTTGTAGACCCTGTGGAAAAGACTTGTACTTGCCCGGGGTTCACTTTCCGTGGAACTTGTAAACACATAGAGGCAGTATAATGGTAGAACAAACAATTCAAAAAGTATTAGACTTTTTCAGTTTAAAAGCAAACATCATGTCTAAACCTTTTAAGCATCACACAGATGTTCCATCTCGCCATAACGGCATTTATATCCTTAGCCAAGGCGACCAAGTTATCTATGTGGGTAAAGGACAAATTAAAAATCGCCAAGTTAAACACTGGCAAAAGGCACACAACGAATTAAAAGCTGGCACAACTGATACAGACGGTTGGCGCTGGTTGCGTGAGAACGTAGAAATTAGTCCAAAGGAATGGACACTCAACTACATCATTTTGCAAAAGCAAACTGAACGTAGCGCAGTGGAAGGTGCGTTAATCCACTTGCTTCAACCCCTCGCAAATGACGAGACTTTTAAAGACAACGAACGAACCCTGAAAGGTTAAAATGGTTAATTCTGTATCGCTTATCCAAAAGCCACAAACTCGTGCTGAAGTTGTAAACAGTCGTTACGCACAGACTGCCAGCAAATTCGTTTCTATTAAACAACGTATTGACGAGTATTGTGCTCGTGTTGAAGATGCGGCTGATGAATTGGAAATGGCTATCAAGGTCTTTAAAAAGAACAACCCAAATCTTACATACGACAAGATCCGGCTTGCCCGTGCGGAAACTTGTAAGCTGGCAGACTTGCGTATTGACGACACGATGAATCGTCCGTTGCAATGGCAACACATTTTGAAAATTCTCCGTAATTTTAAACAAACTAAAATTATGGGTATTAACGTATACGAAGACCCGTCGTTGCCTGGCAAAATGATTGCTTGGGACGGCCAACACACTAGCATTGTACTCTATATCATCTATGTAATGATTTTTGAACAAAGCGCCGGAACCATTGCTGTTCCTGTCGTAATTTACGACACGCACGATAAAGCAGAAATTCGTGAGAACTTTATTGTGTTGAACAGCGATGAAGGTAAAGAGCCTTTGAGCCCATTGGCATTGTTTAGCAACATGGTGTTTGGGGTACGTTTGGACGGTGCAACTCGTTTGGACTGGGTACGTGCAAATGAAAAACAACTATTGCTTGAAGATGCAGGCTTGTTCCTTACCAGTAAGGATTATGGTGATACAAGTGAGCCTGGTGCTATTACACAGGTAGTTGACTTTACTGATGACGCAGTTCCTGTCAAACACGTTGAATACTTTTGCAAGTACTGGAAACGTCGTAAGTCTTATGAAGACCGTCGAGTAGAGAACAAAGAAGTTGTTATGTTGTTCAATATGTTCCGCGCATTTGAATCTGACGGCATTAACATCACTGATGCAATGATTGAAAAGATGGCGGACATCATGTGGGACACATTTGAATGTGAATTCACTGGAACTAAAACGCTTAACAAGTTTTGGAAAAAGTTGAATACTGCCTACTATAATTGGTACAAATCACTACATCATCCAAACTGTGAGTACGATGAACTTAGTGAGGAAGAACAGGACAACATGCCTGATCACTATACGCTGACTACTAGCAGTAAACATCAAGACGTATTTGGAACAACGTTCCTAATTTACCAATTGAAGAAGAGTGGATTTAAGTTTGCTTTACCTAAGCCACTTAATGAGTTCAAACCTGCCAAAGCTGATCTTTGGTAATTAAACTCCGGCAATAACTTTTAAGTTGCCACTTGAGATAGCGTGACCACAGCCTGCTGGGTCACCTATTCTTGCGACTGGCTTTCCTTCAGCATAGACGCTGTGTCCGGCTTGAGTAGCCCCGCCTGAAATAACAGTACCGCCATGTGGACCACTACCGTGAGGACTAACAGCACTACCAACATGAGCTACAGGTATCCCACCAACTTGTACTGTTGGACAACCGTTTGCAATTGGTCCGCCTGCTATTGCACCCACATGTGCTAAGTATCGTGTTGCCATTATGCTAAATCCGGTGGAGCGGCTGGAGGAACAATTCCAGCAGTGACTAAACTTTGATTAGTTACATTAACTTGGAACAGACTTAGAACGTGTTTAATCAATAAACTTCTACTTGTAATATCAACACTTTGATTAAGAGTAGTTGAAATATAACTTAGTGCGGTTGATATAACGCTTAACGCCGCATTAACAGCTACCATTGGAATTGTTGGATCTGGAACTGGAGATCCGCCACCACTAACAATGCCAGTTCCTACTGGTGTTGTTAAAGGAACAGGTGTCACTACTCCTAATGCACCTGCCGCACTTGCGGCTGATCCTAATGCACCTGCCGCACTCAATGTTGTGCCTAATAAGTTTGGACCTGTTCCTACTGCTGGCGGGGGCGGTACTGGAATTCCGCTCTTATCCATAGATGCTTTGACAACATTATATTGATAAGGATCAAGCAAGTCTTTAAATCTGACACCACCTTGCGGTTCGCATACGGTTTGAACAATAACAGCAATATTGACTAATGAAACTGCTATAGTAGATAGGGAGCCTGCTGTAACAATCAAAGGAGTTCCAACATCTGGCATTGTGAATGTCAAAGTACCTGCACCACCACCTGATGGAACAGTAATAGTAAACGAGTGTGGAATTCCTGGCATAATGTTATTTATACCCTAGTAACCGGCTTGATTCCAGTAGTGCCTTGAATGTATTGATCTGCGGCTTGTTTCATTGTTGGAGTAATGGTCATGATTTTGCTCTTATCAATTGTAATTTGAGCGCCTTCTTCAGCAGTCATAATCCATGCCGTCATGCCAACTCCTTGTGCGCTATATGTCAGTGTCAAAGGACGAGTAACTGTAATAGTTGTTTCGTCATCTTTATCTAGTCTAGCAATAATTTCTTCAGCAGTTTGAAGCTTCATTGTGATGATTTCGCCCACTTTTATTGATTTTTTAATTAAGAATGTCATCTTTTTCCCATATTTCGTAATGTAATTCTACATCATTGTCTACTATGCTATCTTCTATGTAATCTAGTACAAAATGTCTATCCAAAATAGCTTCTGGAAAACGAGTATCACATTCATAGTCGTCGTGTATTCTAGTAACATATACAGTATTGCAATAGGGCAAGAACTGTCGATAGATTTCAGCGCCGCCAATAATCCAAATATCTGATTCTGTTATTTGTTTTAATTTTGCTAAGATTGCTTTAGGATCACCGCTTATTGTGACTGCATAGTCATCTTCAAGTGTCCTGCTAACAATGATATTTTCTCTATTTGGTAACGGGCGTTTGGGCAGACTTAGCCAAGTATTCTTGCCCATAACAATCATTGCGCCATCTGTTAATTTTTTGAAACGTTGTAAGTCTTCTGCTAAGTGTGGCCAAGGCATTGTTCCATCTTTGCCTATACCCCAGCGGTCATCCACTGCTACTATTGCGTTAATCTTGCGTGTCATTTGCGAGTGCCTTCGTTACCCCATTTTAATAAAAAGAATGAATAATCTTTTGCTTTTAATTTTGCTGTTACAGCAAATGTATAGCCCCATTGCATCTGGTCTTGGTGTCTATGCCACATAGGAGTTTCAATTGCGTGTTCCATAACCCATTTACCAGAGTCACTATTTTGCCAATTTATTAATGGCTCTGCGGCATATAGAATTGGATCTTCTACATCGCCCATCGTAAATTTATGTACCACTGCGTTATGTATTTCATCTACTCTATCATCTGTTAGCATAAACCTATATGTCACCTTTTTTGGTGCTTCTCCTAAGTATCCATTAAATGGCTTATTATAATTAGCCACGTTGCCCCCAGGTCATTAAAAATAAGAAATGATCTTTTTCGTTTTCAAAGTAAATGGTTTGTCCTTCTATGTGACCTTTGATAAACCATTTGCCTCGACCTACGCGAGTGTTTAGCCAATCAATTATTGATTGAGGCAATCGATAGTTTTCTATCTCTACTCCGTGGTATTCTTTATTTGATATCATGAGTATTTTAACGCAATCATAAATGCGTCCCTATCATTATTTGTTGCTACAAAAACTTGGTCTTGTTCAGATCGCATGTCGTTGAGATGGAATTTGCCATCCCATTGATCCCTATATCCTCGGGCAAAATAAAATACTGCATTGTTGCCCAACTCTCTCTGAGGATACAAGTATTGTTTAAAGTCTTCGCAAGGACACCAGCCAAACGGTTCGTCAAGATCAAATATATTTGTAGTCACCGGAACAATATGTTTAAAGTTCATAAACATATTTTCAATTGTAGATGCACGGCTAACGACATTTTTGTCACGCCATGATTCCCAATCACGTTGCTGTTTATCTTTGCCTGTGCGCCAGGTAAGCCATTTATCTTTAATAGCCGCTACCCAAGACATTGTCTTCTTCTTTTAATAATTCAAATAGCGTAGCATACTGTGTCTCTGGCTCCATGTGAAAGCCTGATCCCCACACTAGCCAAACTTTACGCTTATAAATTTTCGTGCCCCATACACGTCTACCAGTTACTGTTTTAACTGGTAGCCAAGCAAATACTTCATGCCAAGGATAACAATCACAACCGTCAGTAATAATTTGTGTAACTTTCATTGGTTCAAATGTTCCTTTGCCAAACTTTTCCATACCATTAAGCCTTATGTTAAAGCCTATGCTCCTGCCCCAGACTATTTTTATAGACATTAATCAGTGTATTTCAACAAAAAGAAAAAGTATTTCTTTTCATCAACAACATCGTAACTTTCAGTAATATTTCCCGAGTTATCAAAAGATAGTTTGATACCGTACTTGTGTTGTAGATGGTAATAGAACGCATTGTTGCCGTTATCTAATGTGGCATCCGTGTTGTCATTAAAGAACTCGTTCCTACAATCTCTAAGTCGTTTCCAATGACTTAGGCGTCTCATTTTATTGTCTTTTTCTATAAAGTTTTCTTGTAACACAGTTAACTCCATTTCATTAAGAACCACATGGCATCCTTTTCATTTTCAAATAAGAATCTGCGACCGCGACTAATGCGGTGACCTTTACAATGTTCTTTGAGCCAGTTTTCTATTTCTTTTGCTTTAATTTGATCCATCCGTGGTTCAAATTCAACTTCAGTCCATCCACTTTCTTTGTACACAGTAAGAAGTACTGCAAAATCAATTTCATCTGAAAAATCTTTTGCGGCTTTGGATAATTGTTCTTCCATTATATTCATAACCACCTCAAACTAAACAATACAGCATCTTTTTCTTCTTTAAAATACCAAACGGTTTTTATTGCGCCTTCAATAATATATTCAGCAGGATCTATGCCCAACTTGTACCACCTATTATCAAATTCGCCAAATTGAGATTCGCACCATTGTTGAACATCATGCCAATCTGGAGTTTTTAAAATAATTTGATACTTCCATTCTGGACCCATTTGATAACTCATCGCCATCTCAATATAAACAATGTTCTATCTTTTTCTTGACGAAACCAAAATTTGCGATTGTTCTGCAACCAACGTGCAGACTCTGGCCAACACCAGTCATCGCTATCCCACATGTCTCCTGGCTCACCAAATGTTTCTCTACACCACAATTCCATTTCATGCCATTTGCCGCCAACAGGCGACACGCAATGATATCTAGCACCGTGTACTTTACCTTCACTTAGTATTAAGTCTTCCACTGGACGATTCTCAATTTCTTGCCATAGGCGTTGTAAAGCAGTATATGAACTAAAAACAGATTTTCCGGTACCTCTGCCAGACATCATAATGGACAGCTCTCCCGCTTTCCAGCTACCTGACTCTAGATCCACAAGGATCTTTTCTTGCCAAGGATGTACTTTGATTTTAGGCTTCATGCTATATTATAGCACAAATTGTCAACCTAAATCAAGATGACCAACGTAAAAGAAATAATGTGATTTGTTCAGAACTGACAAATCGAAATGTGTCATAACTGGTACGCACACCGCAGTTATTATTATAACACCATTGTTGTATTGGGATGATGGCATCTTCCATATAGGTGCCGCCATCAACTATGCGTAAAGTTAATGGTTTTATCTGTTCAAATTTAAGCTGTTCGCTTAGGCCTCTTGGCATTTCTGCCCCTTGGTGGGAAGTTGCGTTTTTTAGGTGCAACAGATTCTACAGTGAATGTATTTTGATTTGCTTTCTCAGCTCTTTCCATTGCCGCATGAATTTGCTCTGGTGTTGGGTCGTCAAGTGAACCCATTCCGTCATGCCCGTCGCCTTCAAAGTTTTCATTATAGATTTCATTATTAACTGTGCCGTCTGGAAGTACAATGCCAATTTTCTTTAGCATACGATTGGCAGCAGTCAAATCTTCTTTGACGCGACTAAACAAATTAATTGGACCTTTAGCAGTTGGACTAATTTGTTCCCATGTACGCACTTCATAGATTGGATCAATAGTTGTCTCAATCTCAATTACATATAGTTCGTTCTCTTCTTTGTAGCCTTCTTTCAAATGTACTAAGTCAATAACTTCTACTACACGACCTTCTACTAGTTTGCGTTCACCTAAGTGTATCCAAACTTTTTGTTTTATTTTATATTCTTCTCGTTTCATTATATCATATGTCCGTAAAACGCTAGGAGCCAAACTGTCAATCCTGCGTATGTTAAAAAGTGTAGTAATTGATCTGCACCTAACCAAACCCAAAATGCACGGTCTGCTGGTGTAAGTCCTTTACTAAGATTCATTTTAGCCCAATCAATGTGATAGTGTATTATGCCATCAATTAATCCTATCATTATAATTGTGCTGAAGTAAGGAACAAATATCCAAACAATAATTGCAGTCAAAAATGCATGAATGCTTGCATGATCTAGTCCGCCCTTTAAACCATATGATCCTTTTTGTTGCACCATATAGTCCATTTGTAGGACAAAGTCAGCCAAAAAATGCTTGAACATTAATAGGGTGATTATTAGTATTTCCATGTCAATTGCCTATCTCACCTGATTCAGCTAGTTTGAGCATTAAACTATAATGCTCATATGCTTTTTTAACTGCTGGATATCGATCTTTTAAAAATCGTTCTTTTTCTTTTTGTTCCATCAAGGTCTCAAATAAATTGTAATGACCTTGTTGTTCTAAATTATTGAAAACTTGTTTTTCAAAAGTTGCCAAACGTTTGATTTCGCTTTCACTAATTTCAACTGTGTACAATGGCTCAGTTTCAAAACCAATATGCACATTGTTAAACATATTGTAGTCGTGTGCATATTTGAACAGTTGCACATCATACCCATTATGTCTTGCGGCACGTTTGTTTGTGTCTAATACACGAACAGAGTGACGGTGTAAGAAATCTCTTAGATCATCATTTGTCTTCATCTGACTCATTGCGTTCTTCACAAAGTGCCTCTAACATTTTATAGTGTCTGTATGCTTTTTGTAGTGCTTCGTATTGCTCTAACTTTTTAGGATTAGGTGTTAGTATTGATAACCTACTTTCAATTTTTTCTAACATCTCTGCAAGACTTTTGCCTTTCAATTTGATGTCACCATCAAACTCTGCATCTCCTTTAACTTGTATACCTGCTGTGTTAGGCGAAGTTGTTATCCAAGGAACTGTTGTGCTTGTGCCAGTAGTGCTTATGGTATATGGACTAGAGTAATAGGATGTTCCATTTGAACCTGCTGTTGTATTACAAATGGTATTGTACATGCCAGTTGATGTTGTATAACTTGACATGTCGATTGTTGAAATGCCTCCAACTGTTAGTCCAGATATATCTTGTTCCTCAAGTGGTAATGTGATAGTATCACACACTCCTGATCCTAATGTTATTGTTGTCGTGCTCATTATGTCTCCTTAGAATTCAATGTCCGCCGCAAGTATGTACCTATCGGAATGAGATTGAACGATACCTGGTCTGTGTAGTATTTTGCCAGGATATATTAGCCAAGAATAAGGTGTTGGTCTAATAAAAAATTTGTCATTTCCATCAATGCCGTTTGGGGCAAACTCTGTACCACATAGGTCATAGTTACTTACATCATCAGGTATGTGAAGATACAGTATTCCGGAAACTGTTTTGTTTTCACATTGATGATCGTGCCATAGTGCGTCTCTATTTTCTGGATGCTTTAGTGAAGTCATAAAACTCCAACTTTGCAATCTCTTAATTGGAACTTCCCGTCCCAAATACATAAATGCCGCAAACATAAAGCTCATTCGAAACTTTAACCAACATTCTTCTGGTCTGGCAAATATGTTTTCTTTAGTTTGAAACTTGGGACTATTTTCAAAATAGTCACCATTATCAATAATTTTCTTAATTACAGACATTGCTTGATCGCAGTCTGCTTGTGTTATTATTGACGAAAAATCATATTTGCGAAAGTCATACGCTTCGTCAATGACTTTGTGATTCATCTTAAATCATTGCAATACCAGATGTGGCACTGGTATATTGTTTTGCAGTATCTGCATCTGTTGGCTCTAATACTGTAACGTTAACACGCGACAACTTAATATCTTTGTCTGGGCTAACAGTAAACAAATACGGAGCCATTCCTAGTCCTTGTGCACCACTTGTTAGCACACGCGGCTTACTTACTTTAATATATTTTTCGTCCTCTGAAATTAGAGAAGCAATTAGTTCTTCGCCTGAAGTTAGTTTAATAGTTACCACTTCACCTGACGATACGCCTTTATCAATTAACATTGTTATCCTTGTAATTTTTGTTTTAGTTCTTGGAATCCGCCAACAAGTTCTTCATTTAAAAAGATTTGTGGAACTGTTCTTGCATTAGGTACCGCCTCTAATAGATCTTCTTTAGTAAAACCGTGACCAATTTTCTTTTCTTCAAACTCAATGCCTTTCATTTTCAAAAGACCTTTAGCCTGTTCGCAGAAAGGGCAGTTATCCTTGCTCCATACAATAGCTTTCATTTTTATTATCCTTTGTATTATTATAGTACAGGTAGTGCGTCGTAGTCAATACCTTCGCTCATTACACCAATAACATAATTGGTACTTTCACTTTCTTGTAGAGCGGTTTGTTTTTTGGATGTATCACTATGTTTGTTAAACCAAGGGATTGGTGTTGATTTTGGTGCTGGATTATTGTACTTAATACCAATTTCTTTAAGTGCATTCACGGCTGTATAGTCAACAAAGTCACGTAAAATATTAGCGTTCAAACCAATAACTGGGCCTTTCTTGAACAAATAGTCTGCCCATTCTTTTTCTTCACGAATCACATCCATATATAACTGGTATACTTCTGCTTCACATTCTGTTTTGACTGCGGCAAAACGTGAATCCTCTTTGACTACTTGATTAATTAAGAAAGCTGTCCAACCTTTGTGTAGTAGTTCATCTTGTAGAATCAAACTGATAATGTTTCCATTACCAATAAAGATTTTGTTCTCTACCATTGCTAAACTTGTAGCAAACGATACCATGAAACGGAATGCTTCTAATGCATAACTGGCATGCAACGCCATCCAAATTGCTTTGATATGAATTTCTTCATCAATTTTTTCGCCTGTCTCTATTAGGCAATTAATCATATGCAACTTGTCGTAGTATGCGCCCACACTTGAAGCCATGTCTACTATTTCTTTTGTGTCGTGGATAGTGTTGAATACTTCTTTAGGCACGTTGTAGATGTTACGAATAATGTGTGAATAGCTACGACTGTGAATATTTGTTTCAAAGAATGTCCAGTTGTATACTAGTGCTTCTAGCTCAGGTAAACTGATCACAGGACTAAACACTTGGCTTGGTCCACGTCCTTGTAAACTGTCTAGTGCTGTTTGACGTAGCAAGTTACTAGTAAAAATATGCTTGACTGCTTCACTGGCATCTTTAAAATCATTTGCATCTTTACTTAGACTAATCTCTTCTGGTACCCAAAAGAAACCACGTGCAGTTGTTTCAAAGTCTGCAATCTTTTTATATTTGACTTCTTCAAATCGTTGAATGGTGACAGGACCTGCAGGGTCTAGAAACATTTTGCGATTAAGATAATCTGTTTTTGTTGTTAAGTTATATTGTTGTTTTGACATTTTAATAATTTCCTGAAGCAAGTACTATCTTGCAAATATGTTCTAATCTTTCTATGTGCTCATATGCACGCCACGGGCTTGTATCTATTGCCACAACACCGTGACCTTTAATACCTACAATGTCGTAAGCAATGTTACCATCTTTATCTAATTGTAAGTTCTCATGACAACGATCAGCGAGCTCTTGACTAATAGGAGCAACATCGCCAACATTTGGTGCTACCTTAGTATATCGGTTAAGCTCTGGAAACGCATTGCTAATAGTGCTTAGGTCAATACCGGCATGCATGGCTGCAATACAATATGTAGGATGCACATGCACCACAACACGAACCTCGCCACTATGCTGACCCATTTCTTTTTGTAGACCAAAGTGTAAAGGTATCTCTCCACTAGGTTTCAAATTAGCACTGATGTCAGTATAAAATTCTTCTTCCCAAGATTTTGTTAAAAAAGGAGGAGCTGGGTTAATTTGATTAACTAGCTTGATCTTTTTAAATTGATCTGGCTGTAATGTTTGTTTACGCACACCGCTTGGGGTGATGTAAAAGTGGTCACGGTCATGGTGACGTATTGATACATTACCATCACGACTGGTAATCCAGTTACGCTTATAAGCGTCTACTAAAATATCACATATTGTTTCTAACATTAATATGCTCCCAGTTCATAATTTTCCACTGATTTTCTAAATACTTTTTCTTGTCCTGTTGATAGTCTAATGCCCAGGCATGTTCCCACCAATCAACTAACACTAAGATATCTTTTTTAATTTCATGATTTTTGATAGTTTTAATTGTGCCGTCTTTAGCCAAGTAAACCCAACCACTACCTTGTATGCCCATTGCTACTTTGGCAAATTCTTCTTTAAAAAGATTAAAGTTAGTAAATTTTTCAATTATAAAATCTCCAATACCGCCCGTTGGTTTATTATTATCTTTAGGGGCTTGATATTGTTGAAATAATATGTTGTGTAAGAAAACACCTGCTTCGTTGAATCTATGATCACCCTCACCTGCATTATATCTTTTAGCATAAGTTTTGGCAAGATTCTCAAAGTGGTATTCTAAAGTCTCTTTAGACATAACAGGATCTAAATCTTTTTTATCATAAGGTAAATCATATATTGTCAATGATGCTGGTTTACCCTCGGTGATAAATTGTTTGATAAAGTTATAACTCATAGCTTACACGCTTCACAATCATCAGCGTCATCAAAATCAATAACTGGCAATGGAAGTGCTGTGTCTTCTTGTACTGCTTTACTACCAGCTTTATTAATCAAACTATAGTAGAAAGTTTTCAATCCCCAGTAGTGTGCCATCATCAAGTTCTTAGCAATCAATGTAGTTGGAACTTTACGATCCGCAAAGTGTGCTGGATTGTAGAATGTGTTTGTGCTAATTGATTGGTCAACATAAGCCGCCAATACACTGGCAGTTTTTAGATAGCCATCACAATCTTTTTGTTCCCACATGAGTTGATATTTAGATTTTAATTTATGGTATTCAGGAACAACTTGTGTAAAGCTACCTGCTTTGCTTTCCTTAGTTGAAATAAGCGACATAGGCATTTCAATACCATTAGTGCTGTTAATAACAACACTAGAACTTTCAACAGGAGCAATAGCCATAAGTGTAGCATTACGAACTCCATATGTCTTCATATCAGCACGTAATGGCTCCCAATCAAGTTCTGGTGTAAAGTCTGCTAAGTCGTTAACACCTTTAGCACGTATTTCCCACGGGAATACACCTTGACCATAACGTGTCTTATCACTGTCTAAACACTTACCTCTTTCTTTAGCAAGTTCTACCGTTGCCTCTGTTAAGTAGAATGCTTGGTGCTCCATCCATGACTTAACTTCAGCAAGCGCATCTTTATCTCCATATCTCAAACTACGTTTGGCATGCCAATAGGCCAAATTAGTGACACCAATACCTAATGGCTGAATCTCGTCATTACTCAACTTGCTTTGAATTGACAAGAAGTCTTGGTAATCCAAAATGTTGCATAGACTACGCTGTAGGATACGACAAGCTCTACGCATGTCTTCTGGATTACGGAACGCACCCCAATTAATACTGCCCAAAGTACACAACGCTATGCGCCCGGCCGGATCATCCAACCTCTTGAATGGCTTTGTAGGCAGTAAGATTTCACAACATAAATTACTTTGGTAAATTGTATGATACTCTGGATCAAACGGACCTTGGTTCATTACGTTGTCTACAAACACTAGATAAATGCGCCCTGTGTCTGTACGTTCTTTTAGTATGCCAGACTTGAATACTTCTTCAGCACTCATAGTCTTCTTACGTAAGTCTTTACGCTTTTCGTATTTTACATATAATTCTTCAAATAGTTCTGTGTTACTGTAGAACGCTTCATACAAGTCAGGAACTTGGTTAGGGTCAAAGAATGTTATGTCTTCTTTGTTCTTGAAACGTCTCCAAAAGAATGCGGACAGTACGACTCCATAGTCCATGTGGCGGACTCGTGTCTCCTCTGTTCCTTGATTATTCTTGAGAACAATAAGATCATCAAACTGGTGATGCCAAATAGGATAAAACACAGTAGCACTAGCATTACGAATGCCTCCTTGTGAGCACGAACGTAAATCACCAAACCATTTCTTTAAGAATGGAATCATACCAGTGTGCATAATTTCGCCGCCCCTAATAGGACTGCCTAGTGGACGTAGACGTCCAATTTCTAAACCAATGCCTGCACGTTTGCTGGCATACTTGGCCATCATCTCTCCACTAGCAAAAATGGAATCCAAGTCATCATCTGAACGGATAAGAACACAGCTACTAAATTGCTTGGTAGGAGTGCCGAGACCGGCAAGCACAGGAGTAGCAAGAGTGAACAAGCCGTCGCTCGCCGCATTGTAGTATTCTTTAATATAACGCATACGGGCGGAGTTAGGTTCTTCTCTGTGGAAGACTGTTGCAGCCGCGACCATGTAGCGCACTTGAGGGGTCTCATAGATCTCCTTAGTGGCACGATTGCGTACCAAATATTTTTCAATTAGTTGTTCGATAGCCGCATAAGAATATTCTTCATCCTTCTCATGCTCTAGCATATCATTCATTTTGTTCCAGTCATCCTCGCTATACCATGTTAAAAGATCTGGAGTATATAAACCTACTTCAACATTCTTTTTAACAATCTCGTATAAGTGTGGAGGTTCGTATTGACCGTATACGTCTTTGCGTAGCATACTCAAACGTTGTTTGCCTGCTACGTATTGATAATTTGTATGACCTACATCTGGATTGTGTTCTACATCAATTAAATCTACTATTGCTCGTAGTGTGATCTCATCAATCTCTTGTGTAGTAATTCCATCATAAAAGTGTGGTTGGCTTTTGATTTCAATCATACTCTGACTGACATCAGCAATTCCTTTGCACACCTTCGCTATCTGTGTTTGCCACTTTTCAATTGTCAGTGGCTCTCTGTTACCATCTCTTTTAATTACTGTTATCAACGTCATTTCGCCTACTTTTTATTATGGTGTATTTAATGCAGAATTTACTATAAACTCTACAAATAGAATTATCGGTAACTGGGTAAATCTACTACGGACTGCAATACAACGTTCTCTGGAATCTCTCGCTCATCAACAACTTCGCCGTACCGATAGTTAAGTATTTTATTGTCTATAGAACAAGTATTATATACTGTTTTATTGGCAATGTCTAGATACGTTTTTATCTGAATTTGACTTTCTGAAAAACGCTTAGTTAATTGCAACGTATGTCCTATCATTACTGCAATGGTTAAATCACAATACTTGCCGTCTTTGATAATTTGCCAAGGGTCAGGCCAAACGTCTGAACGAAACGTATCAAGATTTTTATTTACCAAAGGTGCTTTAGCCCAAAATGACAATGTGTCTTCAAATGGTTCTGAGCTTTGCTCTATTTTGGTGCGAAGTTTTTTCCAATGAGCAAACTGCTCATCATATGGATCAAAGAACATCAATCGCCTATATTAAATTTGTTTATAACCAGTTGTTACTGTAATAGAGTATTCAATGTTAGCGTCGCCGCCTGGACCTGTTGGGTTAGTAAATTTAACTAACAAGGTTGGTCTAGCAATATCGTTAGGCGCAGTAATAGGCAATGTTGGATTACCAACAGTAGCTTCAGGACGTGCAGCCAGTTGTGCTGTTGCAACGCTGAAATTAATATTACCGCCTACATTGGGCGAAGTTAAAAATGCATCTGAACTACTAAAAATAAATTCGTCTTTGACCAAAGGCTGTACTTGGGAACCAACAACTGCCATATCTGGATGTGCATTAATTGTTATTGTTCCACTTCTATACACACTTGTATAGTTCTTCTTAATTACATAGTCAACTGTAATTTTTACACCTGTCCACAACGGCACCTTAAACAAATTCTTTGGTGTTGTTGTGTTGTAATTCAATGTAGCAGTTCTAGTTGGATATGTAACTGTCTGTGGTCCCAACACGTCAGGCAAGTATGCCTTAGTTGCTGTACCAATCTCGTTAATTTTTAGACTTCGTTCAAAATGATCGTTAGCTGTTTCGCAGTTGTTTACTCTAAAGTCTAAAATAGGATATACTGGACTACCATAACCTTGATTGTAGTTGCCTACATCAAAGTACTGATTAGATTTACTCTTATGTCCTGTACCGCCTTGTACTGTGCTAAACACCTTCCATGCTTCTGCATCAATAGAATCAAATCTACTATTAGAAACAGTAAAGTATGATGGAGCAATATCTTTGCCAGGTGTACCATCACTACCTTTTGCAAGTGTCAATCCTCTAAACAAACTATTGAATTCACACTTGTCAAAATTTACATCGTTGGCCGTATAATCGCAATATACAGCATGAACTGCTTTACTAAATGAGCAGTTATTAAATCTTAAATTAAATGCACTAGTGGCACCTAAACTTCTAATTTGAATTAGACTGTTAGAACCATCTGTGTCTTCGCCTTGGTTGTTGCTCCAACCTCCAACAAATTCGCAATCATTAAAATGACTGTTGGCCAAACAATCTAACATAGCCACAGGAGTAGCAACTGTTGGGTTACCGCCACGTTTAAAACTTAGAGATGCAAAATGCATATCACGTGGGTATGTGGTACCTGTCATAGTATTAAGATATTGATATGCACTCAATGTACTATCAGTACCCACAGTTTGAAACACACTCTTAGTTTGATCTGTTTGTGTAATAATTGTTTTACCAGCGCCTTCACCTACAATGGTTGCATAACTAGGAATTCTTAAAACATCATTAATAGCATACTCACCAGCCGGAATGAATAGTATACGTTTGCTACGAGCAGAGCCAGCATCAGCATTTAAGAACAATTGATTAAGTGCTCTTTGCAATGCTTGTGTACGTTCAGTAGTTGTTTGTGAACTATTTGGGTTTAGGTCAGCAACGCCAAAATCTCTAACATTAATAACATCATCTAGTTTAGACTGTAATGTACGTCTAATAGGATTATTAACATCAGCACCAGTTAATATTGTTGAACCAGTATGACCTCTGTATGTATAGGCGCCTAAAAGTTCAAAAATATTGCTGTTTTGTGTCAATATTTCAGTATTTCCAACAAAAGGCGCTCCTTCTGCAACAGAGCCATTACCAATGTATAGTTGTTGTGTATCTACAGCCCAACCAAATTCTCCGCCACTAAGTTGTGGCATATTGGTTTCGCTTATTTTACCGCGTCTAACTTGGATTTGTGAAATTTGTACGACCGCCATTATGATATCCTTTAATTAAAGATATTTATCTGGCTATTGGTGATAGTTCTTGTAGTAGTCTTCAACTTTTGTTAACCACATGTCTTCGTACTTGTTAAAATCGCTAGGAAGTAAGTCAAACTGCTGATAAATTTCCCCGCCAATTTTAACTGGGTCATCGCCTCTGCTACACATGAACACAACACCTCTGCGTATGTTGGTCCCGTATACTTCATTATGTGCTAATATATAGGCAGTAAGTTGCATAAAGTAATCTTCTACCCATTCAGCTTTTTTAGGCTTGTTAGTCTGCTTGTGATCCATTACTGCTGGCTCACCATCGTAAACACCAACCAAATCTGTCGTTCCTGAATAAAGTCCTGGGTAATATAAACTTTGTTCCATTGCCCAAACTTCGTTTACTTTGCTCAACCCATGTTTGATAATTTGATCTGCCATTGCGTTGGCTTTGACATGTACAGGGTTGCTGCCTGGCATTCTATCCAAACCAGCAAGGAATCTTTCTAAGTTGGCGTGCATTGCAGTACCAACGCCACTTGCTTCCTTTGTGATTTGTTTTGCGTTTTCTTCTCCTACACGCTTGCGCCATTCATTCAAATGGGTCATGTCCTTAGTAGCACCAAGGATAGTTGTAACGCTAGGAGTCTTTTCACCGTCAGGTGTTAGGTAAACTCTTTTACCGTTTAGATTAATTTGTTGACAGTTTTTGTATTGAATGCGCTCAACAAATGGAGGAGGTGTTATTATTGTAGTTGTAGTTTCCATACTACATTGTAACACCTTATTTGTTATTGAGCAAGAGTTTTTTCAGCGGCACGTGATGCGGCTTGTTGAGTTGTTTTGGAAATACCTTGATCTGTTTTTTCTAAATCAGGTTGATCAACTTCGTCTTTTGGAGGTTCACTATCAGTATTAAGAGTAATACCTTCTCCATCATGATTTGCAATTAGGGTTTGTAGTGCTTCGCTTTTGGCTATTGCGGCATCAATAATATGTTGATTGATTTTGCCAACAAGGCCAAAGCGTGTCATAAGTCTGCCTAAGGTAGCATAGTCAATAGTTGCTGTAAGTCCTTTAGCATTTGCTTGATCTAGGTAGAGATCTAAAGCAGCCTCCAGGCTACTAATAAAATCCCCACCTTGGTCTACTTCACGTAATAGCATTAGCGAGCCAATTTGAACATTAAGTTGTTAGCTTCTGTGATGCTAGGCTTACGAAATGTTCTGCTCTCACGCTTCATACGTCCAGCAACTTCTGGACCGCCTGCTTCAGCATCACTAGTGCTGAAATCATCTGCTGGCATACCAGCTTCAATGTCATTACCTGCTAGGTCAGCATCCATATCATCCATTGGAGGTTGAGCATTTAGCGCATCTAATTCTGGATCTGGAGCGCCAATTGGCTCTACACCTTCACCAGTTAAAATAGCAACGCCTTGTTCAACTGCTGTACGTGTGCCTTGTAAGTGTTGCATTGCGGCTTCTAACGCTGGAGTAACAACTGCGCCAAACTGTTCTGCTTGATCAGCACCAATAGTTTCTTTGATGTCATCTGCAAGTGCAACCATTGTTTTGGTCATCATAGAACCAATGTCTTCCAACATGTTTTTGATTTTGTTTTGCATGTCAATACTTGCTTGGATAACGCCAGCTTGCTTGGTATCAATGCTTTCACCAATTTGTACTGGTGTGTCTTCAAAACGCTCACTTAGATGAGTGTTGATGATATCTAGTACAAGTTTGTTTCTGTTGTAATCTTCGTTAGCAAGTGTTTCGTTGAAACCACTCTTGCTTTGTGTTTGGAACAATTCAGTACGAATCTTGTTACGGAAGTTTTCTAACTGTTCGTTAGTATAACGCTCAAGGTTCAATTTAGAGCCATAGCTCTTGCTTAAACTTTCGTTAAGACTTTTACTTGTAATTGGTTTATTAAAATCTGTGCTCTTCATTGAAGTTTCCTAAATTAGTTAAGAGTATTTATTATTTGACGCAGGCGATTTGACAGCATTCATTAGGGTAGTATATGCTGAATTTATGGGATCCATATGCCTCTTGTAGAGCAGTTGGCTCTCAGTTAAACGGGTTTGATAATGACCCATTTTGAACTCGTCCTGTTGTTTAATAGCGGTTTTTAAACGCTGTTTGTATAGGAGTAAATCAAACTCATTGACCCCTGCTTTCATGTCGTCTTCAGTCAACGACTGTCTTACTGATTTCTTTAATGCCAGCGTATTTGCTATTATAATGGCAGTTTGAATATAATACAAGTTTTCATACAACGAATTGCCAAACTTGTTTATGACTACATACCCTTTAGGGGTTTGCTTAACTAGATAGTCTTCAATGCGAACACCATCCTTAGTTTTCACTGGAACAATTACGCCCTTCTTTTTTAATTGTTCCTTGATAGATTTAGAAACGGCAGACAGTTTGTCTACAATGGCATTTTCATTAATCATGTTTGCCTACGTTGTTGAAGTTGTGCTTGCATGGCTTGCTCGCCTGCTTGCTTTTTGGCTTTTAATTGAGCCAGACGTTGTTCTTCTGCATCATCTGCGGCAACTGCTTGTTGAGCTGCCTGCTGTGCTCCTGCCATTGATGCTGGTCCAACTGTTTGTTGTACTGCTTGAGTAATAATATCTACAGGACTGGGAGGAGCAACTGCGGGAATCAAAGGGGTAGCTTTACGCTGACCGCCAATGCGTTGAGCGTGTTGTAATTTTGCTTCTAAAATCTCTGACCAACGCATATTAATTTAGTTTTGTTAATAAGACAACTATTGTGCTGAGTACACCTGCAACTACTGTTCCTGCTGTGCCAATCATAACTTTAGTCATGCTTGACTGACTATTGCGAATAGTCTCGCCCAATTCTGAAACTTTTGTTTCAATATTGGTCAGGCGCTTTTCTAAACTTTCGTACCTTTGGGCGCAAAGTTCAACGTGTAACTCGAGGTTATCTTTTTCAATTTCTTTAGTGGACATTCTGGGTCTCTCCAAGTTAGATGGGTCCGGTGTGCCTAAGAATGCCTATTATGTGCCTATACATTATTTATCCAGCAACTCTACAAATGTGTTAGGGCTAGGCTTAGATATTTTAATAACCTTGTTTTTATTGGGTTTTACTTCATCTAAACCAGTAATAATTGGGACGCTTTCTAAATCTTCTTTTAATAAACCAACTGGATCTTTATCTAACTCAAACACGCTGTCTCTGTCTGGTACTATTTCAAACGTCCAAAAGCCATCCTCAAATTTAGGTTGTTGAGCAATGGTAAACACAGAACGCAAGCCAATCACTTGTAGGAATGTAGTATAGTTCCTATATTGGTTTAACTGTTTTTCAGTACCTTGATCTGGTCGTCTTACATCAGTATTTGTTATATCAATTGTCGTGCGAATTTGAATCTTAGCCATGTGTATATTTAAGACTCAAAAAGAAAGGGAGCCTTGAAAAAGAACTCCCTTTAAAGTTTAAATTAAACTTCTAATTAGCTGATTACGCCAGTTGAGCTAACTGCTAGTGTTACTGCATCAACGCTAACGTCTGACTTACCAGTAGCTGCCTGGATAACTGCAACTAAACGCTCAGTAACAGTTGGTGAACTGTCTGTATCGTATGCTGGGCCAGTTGGTTGTGCTGTAGCACCGTCTAAACCAACGATGAAACCTGCATCACCACGAGCACCAATAACAACGATGCTAGCGATAGTTTGGATACCACGCAATGCTTTTTCGAAGTTACCTTCTGTGATAGCTGTTGTACCACCACCACTGTTTGCTGTACCGATGTCATCAGCTGTGTTAGTAACTTTTACAAATAATGGTTGGTAGCCATAAAAACTACCTGCGGCTGCGTTGCCGTTTACTCTTGAAATACCTGCCATAATATATTCTCCTTAATCTTTATGGACTCACCACGCTCCGTGGTGTGTTACTATTATTTATTAAGTTAAGGAAAAATCAATGGAAATGCCAGTTATTCTGGATCTTTTAGGTCGCCATCTATGATTTTTAACGTGCGAGCTGTGGCTTTACTATCACGTATTTTGCGTATACCGCGTATAAACTTGTTAGGATCAGCACTACGTATGCTGTTAATAAAACGCTTTTCTAACTCAAATGCAGTCTCAGGATCAAACTGTTCCTTAATCAAATTGATTAAATTAACAGCTGAATCAATAATGTGATTTGCTCTGCTTTCGATGACGCTTTCTGTATGCTTCTTATCAGCATACTCGTTAAGTTCTTCTAAAAGACTGCGAGTTGTTCGTTTCATCCAATTTTCCTTTAAAATATTTAACCGTTCTGCAAGTATAACATATATTTCATACTAGAGCTAGATGTTGACTTATTGTGCAACACCATATATAATGGGCTAAATATATCAGTAGAAACACTGATACTACACATTTTACACAGAGGAAAATACAATGTTTAAATCAATTATGGACTTTTTAAAGTCAGTTCAAAAGGCTCGAGTAGCCGCACACTTTGCTAGAATGGGCGATTACAAAACCGCTCAAGCAATGTACAGAGACTAACATGCCCTATAGTACCGTTCGCAGAGTATTAGCGCACGAGTACCCAAAGTATCGTAAACACTTAAAAACTTTAGATAGTTCTAGTAAACATTTACGCTTTGGGTACATAATTCAAGATGAAATGATTGACAAGCTGTGTGATCAATGGGAATCAGAGCCGGATAAAAATATCCTATTCTGCATTGAAAACGATGACCTAGACTTTATTGCAGTTGGACATATTGCTCTACAAGAAGATATGGAATTGGCATTCAGTGTCCTAAAAGGTTATCAAGGACAAGGCATGGGAAATCACTTGTTCAAACGTACTATTCAATGGTGTCGCACACACGGCAAACTTAAAGGCTGTATGGTGTGTCTAAGTCATAATACCGTTATCAAACACTTGTGTACCAAGTATGGCATACATTTAAAAAGTGATCACGGGGAAACACTAGCTGAAGTTGAATTAGATAGTCCTAACATCAATACATTTGTATCAGAAGCTACAGACAGCAATCTAGCAGTCATGGATTATTTGGGTAAACGTATGCCTAAATTTGTTGCTTTTAAGTAACAAGGCATATATAATAGTACACATACACAGGAGATATTATGTTCGTAACACCAGACCAAGTTATCAAATCAGTTCAAGATGCCAAGCGCACATTCGTAAACACATTCGTGTTTGACGAAAACATCAAGAAGAGTTTGCACTCTTACATTGATACACAAGAACAATACACCAAAGAATTAACAAAGAACACCTTTGATATCACCACTGCGGTTATCAAAGTTAATCCGTTTGCATCTGCAAACAAATAAGCAGTAACGACATACACACATACAAGGAGAATATTATGTCACAATTTGAAACACCAAAACTACCAGAAGTAAAGTTCAACAAGAACGGATACGAAATCCGTACAGATATTTTGGATATGGCCAAGGGCTTGGTAAGTGAAGACTTCCATGCCAAGTTCCGTGGCTGGGAAATGACAGCAGAACGTGATGAGAAGACAGGTCAATTTGTTACTAAAGTTGGCATGCCTGAGTTCCCAGGTCTAGACAAAGTTCTAGAGACTGCTGAAAAGATGTACGCTTTTGTTAACTCTGGTGCAAAGAAATAATACACCCTAGCGTAGCTATTAAGTAGGTTGATACTATAAAAACACAAAAGCCACCCTAAGGTGGCTTTTTGTTTGACTACTAAATCAATTATTGATTTTGAATACTTACTGTGTCAGATGTTGCAGAACCAAATGTCCACTTAACAACTGAACCTGTTGCAAAGTCACCAGAACCAGAAGATTTTCTAGTTAATCTTGCTTTGTGTGCTGTTAACTTTGTAACCCAATATGCATTGCTATTAGCATCAGTTGCCGTAATTGTCATTTCGCCGTCTGCTAAATCAGCAGATGTAACTAGTTTACAAATTCCAACTGTTGAGCCAACTATTACTTTATAGCGTGTTGTGCTTACTTGTTTAATAATATCACCTGTAGTTGCTTCTGCTACGCCTGCAGGTTGTGCTTCACACTTGATACCGTTTTGACGAGCACTTGCTCCACTTGTTAATACTGCTGTTAGTGTTAGTGTTGTTTGTGTACCAGCTACTGTTGTGATAGTAAGTGCTGGAGCACTTGTATAACCACTACCAGCACTTGTAACTGTAACACCTGTAACTGCGCCGGCTGTAAGTACTAATGTGCCAGTTGCTGTTTGACCACCAGCAATTTGTGGTGCTCCAAATGCTACTGTATCTCCGGCAGCATAACCTGCGCTGTCACCTGCAACTACTGTTACACTAGCAACTGATTCGCCGCCTACGTTTGCTGTGCCAAAATCTTGATAGTTAGTATTGGCAAAATATTTTTTGTTTAATGGACGTCCCATGATATGTTTTCCTTTATATTCTTTTTAATTACGGATTGTATCCGCGTGTTGCTGAATTGTGAGCAACTGTAAATTGTGTTGCGCCTGCTCCTAAACCATACAAGGTTGAGTTTACGCTGTTGTTTGCGCCAAGTTGCATTTTTTCTGCACCGGCCCATTCTTGGAACCAAATGCGTACTGGATACCACTTGTTTGCTTCTACTGTTACACCGTCGTTACCATCACGAGCATTACCTGATTGACCAAATAGATAATTTTCGTTAGTTGGACTTAGTGCAGGGGCACCCATCCAAACCACAACGTCGTCGTCTACTGTGGCAAAGAAACGCATATTGCCTGATACCGGTGCTTGAATATAACCTTTCCACTCAAATGCATAGTTGTTCTCAGCATTTAGGTCAGTTCTTAAACCAAAGCCAACATAAGTGTCAACTTCTAAAGCATCTGTTGAGATTGGTCCATTAGCAGGAACAAAGAAGTTCATATCTAATTCCCAGTTAGCCTCATCGATGTAATTTTCAGAGAAGTTACCAACATACTTTTGACGGATCAAACCGCTTGTGGTATTTGTAACACTAGTTAATCCACTAGCTGTAATATCGCGGAATGTGATGCCTGTTGCATCGTATGCATCAATGTAACTACTTGCCGCAACGAATGTACCTGGTACTGTGTTGTTACTTCCACCTGATCCTGCTAATGGCTCATCTGGATCCATTCCTGGTGGAATAGTTGGGCCTTCATCTTGTTCTAAATCTGTACCACCACCCATTGCTGTGCTAGTACCTGCTTCTTCAATTTGCCAATAGCCGTCTGTTGTACTTGTACTAAAGTTCCATGGAAAGCTACGAAGAATGCCACCATATACTAGACTAATTCTATGACGAGCAATTTTTGTTGCTTGCTGAACTGTAGTATCATCATACTTAAATGTGATAGACATTTCACCTGCTTGCAAATCTGCACTTGCTTTATCTTTTAAGTAGCATACACGAGTAACACCGTTCTCATCTCTGCACTTAAATCTTTTTGATCCTGTTTGTTCTACAATATATCCACGAACACTTTCAGTACCGTTATGAAACTGCACCTTGATGTTGTTTTTACTATTTGCATTAAACAGTTGTTGTTTGCTTAATGGACGTCCCATTTGTTTGATCTCCTTGTGTGACGTTCTAGGTCCTACGCGGTGGGTAACCGCATAAACTTGCCCCATGCAAGCCTGACTGTATATTTACCTAACTTTGGCTAATTTTAAAGCACATAATATGCGTATATAAAGATTACCAATGTCTACTTCAAACCAACGTTTTCTAAAGTTAGCATTTGCTCCGTCAGCGTGATGATTGTTGTGCAACTCTTCACCACCAATCCATATACCTAATGGCCATAAGTTACGACTAGTGTCCTTAGTGTCTGTATTACGATAACCCCACCAATGACTTAATCCGTTAATAACACCAGCGGCCCAAAAAGGAATCCACAGCATTTGGATCCCCCAAACAATCAAACCCCATCCACCAAAAAGAACAAGGTCTATAACCAACATTATCAAAATACCTAAACGGCTATATGGGGTATATATGGTGTTCTCAATCCAATCGTTTGGAGTTCCAATACCTAACTTTTCAACCATTGCTCTATCTTTACTTGCTTGATGATATAAGAACGCTCCACCAAACAGCACACGCCATATTCCATACACTTGTGGACTATGCGGGTCGCCTTCTTTATCTGAGCACTGATGATGTCTACGGTGTATTGCTACCCACTCTTTGGTTACCATGCCAGTTGTAAGCCACAACCAAAAACGCATGAAGTGTTCTACTGCTGGATGATACTGTACTGCTTTATGTGCCTGACCTCTGTGTAGGTAAAGTGTAACACATGCAATAGTGATCTGTACCATCACCAATGTAAAAATTATTTCCATGCTGTTTCGTCCATAAAAAAATGCTCACTTTGCCAAAGCATTCCGGGGCACGACTCCCATACTTTGGCAGGCAGCAGCCGCCCACACACCGTAAAGATTAACGGTCCTAAGGTGTGTTCTTATTGATGCATAATCCAAGTGTCAGGAATTTCTTTATATTTCTTGACCCATAAGTCGTGTAACTTATCTACCTTGATATTATGCACACGAGCAACCCTCGACATCATAGCATGTATTAATTTATATGCTTTGTCTGCGCTGGTTTTTATTTTTCTTAATTCAAGCTTCTGTGCTAGTAAAGCACTTTTTAGTTCTTCAACTGCTCTAACAGTTTTAGCTGAACTTGATTCTTCTAAACTTTCATTTTTAGCACGACCAGCTTTCATGTTGGCCATCCAATGTGCTAGTTGTCCTTTACGTCCGCCTTGTTTAGCAACATTACGTAATGTACTTACACTAGCTTTGGTCGGAACTCCATGACGTTTACTGTCTCCTTTGTCCTGTGGATTCTTTCCATCAGCAAAGTTTTCATTTTTCTTTTTGCCAGCGCAATGTGCCTTCTGACTAAACCCTTTAGGATTACTACAGTTGATAGAGCTTTTATATTTCTTGCTCCACTTTTCGTTTACTACGCTTTCTGTTAAATCTTGTGGAGAGAAACCAATGTAACTGTTGCCGTTCTCATCACCTGAGCGAACTACAAAACAGCCGCCTTCTTCTGATTCAAGTTCACCAATTTCCCAACCCATACGGTCTAATATTTGTTCTACTTTCTGTTGTACAGATTCATCGCCGTTGTACCACATACGAGCATATTTGTGTAGATTATCTTCTTCTCCACCACTATCACTTGGTGCAAATTCATTTATAAATTCTTTTGCTCTCATTTTGATTGCTCAACTTCGTTATCTAAGAAAACTTCTGCAAACTCTTTGCACAAATCTCTAATGGATTCATTCTCAGTTTCCATTATATTAAAATCTCTATGTTCTTCTTCTTGTGTAGGATCAATGTATCCAGTATATACTTTTTTAATTTTATATGCGTCAAGTAAAACAGTACAACTTGAACCAAAACGATCGTGCATGATTTCACTACATGGACTACAAGTTGTAATGATTATGCTTCCTTCAGGTATCTCACCGTATTGTTTGATATAATCTTCAATAGCATTCTTTTCAGCATGACGCCATTTGCCAACAAACGTGCTAGTCCTTGCTACTAGGTTGTTGTCTAAATCTAATAGACCGGCGGCAACCATACCAAATTTCTTAGGATCTTCTTTTTGTCCTTCAACTACTAGCTTACACAACTCATAAAGGATCTTATCCAACTTTTCGTAGTTGCGTATTTCGTCATTTTGATTTTCTAATAGTTGACTAATTTTCATAAGGTATTCCTCCTAAACCACAGCCAAAACGAGCAACAGCTTCATACAGGGCTGTAAGGATTTCTTGGGCGGTCATAACCATCGTCCTCTGGATAAACTGGGTAGTCCATTATTTTAAACTACTCCATAAATTTAAGTCAGGAGCAGTATCTTCTAACTTGGCTTTTTGTGCAGGTGTTAATTGCGGCATAAAATTAATGCCAGTATACTGTTCAATAGTTCCAACACTTGTTGCATACTTGGGTAAGTCAGCTACTGGTAATGGAGCGTTTGGAAATAAGAAAGCAATAGCTGTTGAACTCTTACGGTCAACAATAACTTTCCACATGTGAGTTGGAATGCCTACACGACCTGCACCAATAGTTTGATAGCCTGGATTATAAATTGTTCCACTTACAACATAAATGTCTTTGCCTTCTTTAACCCAATTACGTACTGCTGTTTCTAGTTGTTTCCAAATACCACGATTGTGGTTGGGTACTTGTGGAACCATATTGCTTAGAAAGAAACTTTCACTCATTACGGTGTCATTTTGAGTATTGTCTGCGCCTGGCGATAAGTGTCCGCGGTCAAATGGAAACCCAGCGTAATCTGCCAATGTCGATTGATGTTGCTTTGGTAGAGCGGGATCAGGTCTAAAGTCGTCTTTACGTTTTGCTGGTCCTGTGATATTTTCAATAGTGATTCTTTGTACAATATATTCTGCTGTTTTTGTGTCGTATCTATAGTGAATGGCGTAGTTTTGTTTACAAAGATACTGCGTGGTGCCTGGCTGTAATTGGCTTACAGGAGCTCCGCGCAGAACATGTTGTGGACAGTTGTCGTCAATAGGATTAGCCCAAACTAATGTTGGTGCTAATAATATTGTTAGTAAAAACTTCTTCATTCTAAATAACCTTTAATTGTCTGTATATTTAATATATCTCACGCCATTGTAAGCTAACACGAGCAGTACCATCTGCAGAGCCAATGTTAGTGACTACAATAACATAAATTTCGCTATCAGTGCTGTCGTAGTTCTGTACAATGTAGTTCTTCTTGGCACTACTAGGTAAGTTACTAGGAGGAGCACCTGCTGATTTTTGACTACCTTGTGTAGTAGCAGATATGTAACCACCGTCAATCTGTTCACCGCCTGTAAAAGCAGTAGCACCTACATTGTATTCAACTCCGCTACCATCATTAACAGGTACCC
>JACCDO010202248.1_pt1 | contig 32433 bp, 23 predicted proteins | sample 7446101 | NCBI WGS metagenome assembly JACCDO01 (sample SAMN15323440, study PRJNA562643) | freshwater metagenome | isolation source: river surface water | place: USA:Blue River Watershed | collected 2017-08-16 | reverse complement strand
CCAGGAGATACTGTAAGTGTTCTGCAAGCTAAATAATATAAAATTAAAAAACCATAAAAAAAACAAATGGTGTTTATTAACACCACAATACAATATTGGAAAATAAATAACTCTCAATATGATTCATTATTAATCACTACACGATCTCTCATTCAATGATCACAAAGTAAACAAACAGGTCACTTGCTATTGTCATATATTTGAAAGTTAAGTTTTGGTTTATCTTTCGGTAATGGTGATTAACTGTTGCATTATTCTTTTCATGATCTTATGTTCAATTAATTACAGTATATTAGTCATTATTATCATACTTATAAATTCATAGCAATTTTTATAAATTATTTCTTTATTTTCTTTGTGCTTGTGTCGTCATTAGTATTATCATTAACCCGCTTCGTTACAGTTACTCCGAGATTACCTCCGATGTTGCTAGTAGATTCTTCCTCACTTTCACTGTAATCACTGCTGTCATCACTTACATTATCATCATCACTGTTATCATTGTCCACCTTAGAATTTGAGTTTTTCGACAATGACTGTGACGACACCAACACTTCTTTTGTCGAGATATTTTTTACGTCAACAAATTTGTTTGTTGTAGCATGTAACTTAGTGTGTTCAGATGCTTTGCGCTTCCATAATTCCCTATCTCTCTTATATTCTTCAGTTATATCTGGGACAAGTCCATCGTCCGGATTTGGACTTCCCATCAAAACTCTTATTGTAAGTAATAGCGTATTAAGATTGATACTAGGTGACCATGACCCATGAGGTTGCATCTTTAATGTATCTAAACATATTCTACCATCACTGTCAATATTTGGATGATATATTGGCGTGACAAATCTAACAGCAGGAGGTTCAAAGGGATACTTATCTGGGACAGTAATTGTAAGTTGAAATAACCCATCGACGTATGGAGAATCATTTGGGCCTTGTATTTGTGCATGTAACAACATATTATTATCCTCTTCTGCCCATGCACATATACCAGGACCAGGATCAGTAGAAAGCATTTGTATTTCTTTCATCAACCGCACTTTACATGCTTTACTCATTATAGAAAGGTGGCTCTACTCCAGCAACTGAGCGGTTGTAATTACTACGCGGATTTACTTATGCTCCAAAAGTCGGATTTAACCGTGTTTTTTGTAAACTAGTTCATCCGGATCTGCAGTAGTAGTAGGATTTCACGGAATAGATAGTGAAAAATAGTGCACCAATGAAAAATACAAAGTGTCGAATCGCCTTGATATTTCCAATCACCGACGATTCCTTACTCGAAGTCTATAATGGTTTAGAATTAGGGTTTTTGAATAATCCAGGCGGCCCAGGGCCTTAAAATTCAAATTATTGAAAAAAATAACAAAGCTACTTTGGGTGCGAGTAACCCTTGCTGCGTGCTGCTGGAAGAAGAGTAGACGTGGTCGTCCAAGAGCACATAGATACCATGGACGAAAAAGATAACGATGCACTTGTGCGTGATGATTTGGAGGAATTTACCAAAGATGAGTTGATTCAGGTAGAACTTAATTTTTCTTGAAACCATGATTTTAATATACTCATGTAACTTTAATTAAACAGCATTATTTGGAGCTCCAAAATGAAAATAGTGATATGGATCGTGAACTTATTAAATTAAGAAATGCAGCAAAAAGAGCAGCTAAATCTAATATGGGTGGTGATGGAGATGCATCAAGCGCTCGTCTAATAGATGAGTTACAAGGAGAATTAGAATCTGTTCGTAATCTTCATGAAGATCAACTGAATGAATGCCAAAAATTGAAAAGTGATATAACAGATTTGAAGGCATATTTAGCGCAAACTCAGAGTGATAAGTCTAATTTAACTAAAGATCTGGAAAAAATGAAGAAAGAGAATGCCATCCTCCAAGAAAAGGTGCTCGAAGCTGATAAAGAGCGCAAGACTGCCGAGTTAAAGAAAAAGGAATCTAATAAGGAGACCAGTGATTTTTATCGTGAAAACAAAAAATTGCTTGAAGAAAAACAAGATCTCGAGGAAAGTAATAATATATTAAATCAACAGTTGAAATCCTCAGAAGCTCGTTGCACTGAGATTGAATTAATTGTAGTGCGTTTTCATGATGAAAATGAGGCATTGAATACTAAATTAGATAATTCCATTCAAAAAATTGCAGAACTACAAGAGCAACTTGATACTGCTCACCTTAGAATCGAGCAGTTAGACACCAATATTGCATCTGGAGCCAATCAAAAACTAGATTTTGAAAAGAAATTGATAGAAGCTAAGCAAGCTAGTTTAGCTGATTTGGAAAAAGTTACTAATGACTTAAAATCTGCTAAAGAGAAGAATATATTATTTGAGAAACAGATAAATGATTTGAAAAATTCCACGTTAGTTGGAGAGAAGCAGAAACAAATTGATATGCTTAGTGCAAAGGAATCGGATGCTATCATTCTTATCGCAGCTTTGAAAGAAGAGTTAGAAAATGCAGTGAATGATAAAAAGATATTAGCTGATCGAATTGCAATTGATGAATCTAAAATAGATCAACGTGTTGCCGAAAAGACACTTGCCGTGAAAGAGAAATTGAAAATGACCGAGAAGCTATTAGAAGAAACAAGACGAAATTATGCCGAAGAAGCAGAGCGATTCCAAGGCGCAGAGAAAGAGAAGGATGAGTTGTTGCGAGAAATTGATGATCTCAAGAGATGGCGAGATGTGTATGAAAAGAATCTTTCTATTCAAGTATTAGCTAAAGAGCAACGCAAGCTTCTCGAAGATAAGCGCAGATTGGGTGTCGTAATAGATCAAATGAAAGTCCAGCTAGACACGACTAAGGATTCTGCTAATATGTACTTGCAAGCTTTTACCAAGTTGAAGTCTGAATGTGGCAAACCTGCTGATTTTATGTATCCAGAATTTGATTTACAAGAAGAAGTTTCAGGTGAAAATGCTAAATTAAATGCAATTGTGTCAAATTTGGAGGAGCAAATTTTATCATTAGAGAAAGAAAACTCCGACCTGCGAAAGACTATACGCAAGAACGCTGGAAGTATCGGAGAGCAAGGGTTTAAGTATGCAAATATGACACCTGAGCAACTAATTCAAGTCAATGAATTTGCTTCTAATTTACGTGATGGTAAATTAGTACTCCCTGAAAACAATCGATCGCGGGAACTGTTGGATGATAATAAGAAGCTCCGTGAAAAGAACCAGTCGTTGCAACTACTAGTCGAGCGATTCGAGCGTGAAGTTGGAGGAATGAGTTATAATAATAATAGTAATAACGCCAATACTGAAAGTAATAATATGATAACAGCTATGCGAGAAGACATGCATAGACTAATGAATGAGAACTCCGAATTACAGCAACAGCTCATAAAAATGCAAGGTGAAATTACGCAAGTCATCAAGCAACATGCATCGTCTCGAGACAGTAAAAAGTCCTCATCTTATGCTAATGAAAACGTTGGCGAAAACGACAATTTAGTTCGAGAGTTGCAGGACTTAAAATCGTCATTAGCGAACATCGTCGGTAGCCAGCAGATCCAAGCGAGTCAAACTCGTCAAATCCAAGATGTTCCTGGCAAAGCTTCAGTGAATAATAAAGGTATGAATGTGGCAACACCTATGAAAGGCGTTCAATTTTCTGCATCATATTCACAACCAAACACTCCGCATGCCTTCGCAAGTTCATTCTCTCCTATGTACGGTGGCTTCAATCAACCTACAACTCCAAGTGGCAAACAATTACTCAGCAAAAATATTTCACATTTAAATTTACCACCAGAAGAATGGGTCCAAGATTACAAGGAACTGAATGGTCAATTGATTGAATGTTTGGAGCAATTATATGAACGAGAGGAAGAAATTAATGGTCAGCGAAGTATTATCAGTAACCTAGAGGATACCTTAACCACAATCAAACAGCAAATGGCTGCATTATATCACGATTACGCACACAAGGCCGATGCATGGGACTCCCGTGAGAAGCAATACAAGACTCATACTACACGCCTTATTGAGGAACGTGACAATCTCAAACTAAAGGTGCAACGATTCGACGAAATGTTGAATCAGTTGAAGAAAGAAGACAGTGCTTCAATCGAAACTAAATGTGTTGAATTAAACCGCAAAGTCACAATATACGAAGTTAATGAGGCTGTTTTATCGCGCAAATTTATCGCGCAACAAGAGCAGATTCAAAACGACTTGGAATTGCGGCAGCAGCTTGAGTACGATTTCGCTGAAATGGAGTCTATTTTGAAGAAAAGAATACTATATCTAGAGCAATTCAAGCTATCTGCCAGTGCAAGAATTGGTTATTTACAAGGCAAACTAGATACATCTGTTCCACAAGAAGATTTCTTTGAGATAAACAAAGAATTAGATTGTTTACGAGAGGATCACTTGAATGCGTTGCGACGAGAAGTTGAAGCTCGCGTTGCCGTGCTTAAGGTTCAAGACCAAGGTCGTGAGATTAAATCCTTGCGACTAACTCTTGCTCATGTAAATGGTGAGTTGACTGGATGCAGATCTGCCATTCAAAACTTGACATCTCAGTTAGAGCATGAAAAAGAGCTTAGTAAACGCGCTGCATCTACTGATACCGCTGTGTTGGTATCTGAAATGGCGAAATTTCGTGGTGAAGCAGGTCGCTTAGAAGTTGAATTGAATGCTAGTAATGTTAAAGTTATCAATCTCAATGAAGAAATGAAAGCATTGATCGAGGATTCTCATGCCAACTCACTGCGTATAGCTGAAATAGAAAAGCGGGACGAGGAGTACAGTAAGAATGAAGAAAAGGCCAGAAAAGAATTGCTAGAAATGAAAATTTTGTATGAAGATGGCCTAACTCGTAAGAATGCCGATGAATTGCGCCATTCACTAGATAAAATAACAGTTGAAGTAGAAACATGTAAGCAAGATGTGATAAAGTATAAGGAAATCGCAGAAATTGCATCTCAGCAAGCACAAAGTATGCAGGGTTTCAAGGATCAGTATGAAGAGGAGATCAAAGCACTCCGAGAGCATTGTATTCGCCTTGAGAGCAGAAGTGATGATGATGTTTTGATCGGTAAATTACAGCGTCAATTGATGTCGACAAAAACTTCGTACAAAGCATTTGTGAGGAAGCACGAGCATCTACGGAGTAATATTCGAAAGCGCGAGTTAGCGCTAAGAGTACTAGAAACCAGACTAGATCAGCGTGAAAAGGAGATCATCGAAATCAAAGATAAGTATCAAATTGAGATTTTGGCATTGAAGAAAGCCTTGCGTAATGTGAACAACATGGTTGATGCAGATAGCGATGGTGTTGCTGAAAGTAAGTCTAATGAGACCAAGGTGGATAGTAAAAAGAATAGTGTCGAGAGTAAAGCTATTGAAATGGCACTCAAAGGGCCAGTTAGTATGAACGAGAAAGGACTTCTAACTATCGGTCACAAGTTAACCACCATGTCGAGTAAGGTAAGCTACTTGTCTACATTAGCAGAGAAGGCTGTCATAAAAGCCACTGAAGCTGAAGAAGAGAGTAGAAAGTTACAAGGTACGTTAGAGGACGTCCAAATCGATAGAGATAATCTGCTGCAAAGACTCCAGAGTATGGAAGCTGTATTGAATGGTAATAATAAGATGGTAACTGCTCGTTTGGTTAATTTAAGTGAAGAAGTTCGCATCAACAAGCTAAACTGTATGCAACAGCGAAGACAAATTCAAGTATTAAAGCAAGAGAAGCGCCACTTACAGGGCATAATCACTGGCATGGAGGCTGATGTTGAAGGCTTAGAAGAAGGTAAAGTGTTATTAGAAACAAAGAACCTGTTGGGTGATATCAATACCAACGATGCTAAAGACCCTAAGCTAGAGAAGCGAGTAAATGAGAAGCCATTTACAAATTTCTTGGCATTGACAGATGCAGATATCATCAAGTTAGAGAACATAGAAAATGTCGTCAGTAATGGCTCCAAGTCGAGCCATAAAGTATCGTTTATTGGCAACGAGTTGCCAAATGACCGCGATGTGGACGAGCTACTGGAGAAATTGTCTGTTGCTAACGAGCATTTATCTCAAGCGAAGCGCGATGCTAATGTATATATGGTCAGAAACGAAGGTCTTTTATCACAAATTGCTGAATTGCAAACTTTACTGCAAGAGCGAACTAGTCAATTGCAGCACTTGGAAAAGAACTCTGTTGGTTACAATAACATTAATAGTAATGTTCGCACTAGCAACAGCAAGCTCTCAGTGCGTGATGATACAGAGAAGCTGCAGGAAGCTGCCAATGCTAAGATATCTTCGTTATTATCTTTACTAGAAGAAAGAAACCGTACAATCGATAAATTGCGTTTGAAAGTTGACACATTATCGCAGAGTGACTCCAGTAAGAAGCACCAATCAGCAGCGGACAAGAAGGCAGAGATGTTGCTTGAGAAGTTGAATAATGAGAACGTAAATCCTGCTAAATCTGGTAAGAACAACAAGATTTCGTTCGACGACTTCGAGCACTCAGCTGGATTACAGAGCAAGTTGAGTGAGCAATTGAAGCAAGCAGAAGAACTACTGACGGATAAGGACAAGATGATACAAGGATTAGAACAAAAAATGCTTGTGCACATCAATCATAAAGAGCGCGCTGAACAACGATGTGGTGCAGCCTTACAAGAAATGGAAGCCATGAAAAATGATATGTTAACATTAGCTAAACAGTTGCAGCAGTCAGAGGAACGTTTGAACTTAGTGAGTAGAACCGCGACATCGAAATTACCAATAGTTCCTAGCATCGTCAAAGAAGTTGATAGTAGTAACGCGGGTAATGATGAGCGCGTCATTAAGCTACAAAGAGCATTGAAAACAAAGGATGAGAAGTTGAAAGGATATCGTGAAATCATCGTCAAGTTGAAGGAAGAGTTCATCAAGTCGGAGGAAGAGAAAGCCATTGCAACGATAACACTGAAAGGCGCGAAGGCTGATAACACGAGCTCTACTACTGTCGGTGCAGAGGAAATGAAGGAGTTACGTCATCAAATATCTGCACTTCGTGACGGTTTAAAGCAAGCTAAAGATGACTTAGACAAGGCTCGCAAGACAAGAGAAAAATTAATTCAAGCTCGTCAAGCAGCACAAGAAGAGAGTGCCAAGTTTGAAGCCCAACTAAGTGTGGCAGAATCACAAGCACAATCTGCCCAAGAGTCACTAGCTCGTGTACGTAAAGAATTAGAAGAAAGTAACCGCAAGAACCAGCAGTTGCGCGACAAAATTAAAGATTTAATAGACCGCGAAAAGGATCAGCAGAAATCCTCTGGCAATCCAGATAGCAAAGTACAATTTGAGCAATTAGAAAAGGAAATTGAGCTACTTCGTGCTCAAAATTTTGCCCTTCGTAAAGCTAGTGAAAATAGAGTATTGAATGACACTTCAGTCAGCGCACATGACACCGAGCACAATAGGTCTCACGATGATAGCAGGAGCAAGATAACGTTGAATAAATCCGCTGCTGGTGTTAGCTCTATGCTTCCTACATCAACTACTGCAACTAATACTAGTGCACACGTTGACGCATTCAGTGGCAAAGGTCATGTTGTTGGTGAAAGCAATGTTGATCGCGATGACTTGAAATCCCAGTTACACGCGAAATGGGAAACTGAAAAGAAGTTGCAAAAGAGAGTTACTATCTTGGAAAAGAGACTTCAAGAAAAGATCGAAGAAACCGAAGACTTGCAATTACAATTACGAAAAGCACGCGATACAGCTCAAAATGCTGTTACTTTGAAGGAAGAAGAGAAGAAGAAGACCGCTATCATAATGAAGCAAACTCAAGACACGAAGAAGCTAACAGCTGGAGATATCGACCAACTGAATGCTGCCAATACTAAGATCTTTTCTTTGGAAGAGTTGGTTAGTAATTTACGTCGTAAGTGTGACGTAGAACAAGCTGGTGAAATAGCATCATTGCGCCATCAAGTGGCTGCTGCCAAGGCTAGAGAAGAGCAATATAGAACAGATCTAGAAGAAAGTGAAGGATTACGTAAGAAGCAAGCTGGTGGTGGTCGCACACTACGTGACTCTGAAGATCGCTTCATGCGTGAGGAGAGACTAAAGGATGAGTTAAGTAAGAGCAGACAAAATAGATATGAGCTAGAAGCTGCAATTTTAGATCGTGACGCCAGGACCATGGAGATTAAATTTGACTTGGAGGCCAAGGATCAAGAGATTGAACGTTTGAAGCGACGAAATAAAGAGTTAGAAACTGCATACAAATCAATGACTTCAATGGCCGAGCACAATGCTGGTATGTCCAACATGCCTAAGAGTGCATGGACTGAAGGTAGTGGCGGTGGTGGAAATAAAGACCGCGAGAAGGATTTGGAAGGAGTCGTTGATGCAATGAAGCGTGTCGTTGATAAGTTGAAGGCGGAGAATGATCGGTTGCGCAAAGGTACAGGTACAGATGATAAAAAAGCGAGTGAATTTGAGAAAAAAGCTGCTATGGAAAAGAAAAAAGCTGACAAATTAGAAGAGGATATGAAACTGCTCATGTCTAAGTTGAAAGTTCACGAGGACAATGCGCAGAAGAATTTAGGTAAACAAAGCGAAGTAACAACCATCAAGAAGAAGCTCAAGGCCAAAGAAGATGAACTTGCTAATTTACGCATTCAAGCAGAGGAAGTGGAAGTTGAGAAGGACAATTTGTACAAGAAGCTACAGCAGACGGAGCAGCGCATTTCTCAGCTAGAAATGTCTCTACAAAACGCATCAGTACAGAAAGGTAAAAATACAGCAAATGCAGCTACTGACCAAAGAGAAGTTGATGCATTGAAGAAGAAGATGTCAGAGCAAGCGTTACTGGTTGAAAACTTGAAACGTGAAATTGTTGAAGCTAAATCTATCGCTAGACAGCAAGCAAGTGAGGCACCTGGTGGTGTAAGCAACATTAATGCAGCAGAAATGAGGCAATTAAAAGAAGAAAATGAGAAATTGAGAGATGAATTATCTGCATTTGATATGAACTTTTTTGAGGAAATTGAGAACTTGAAATTTGCTCATGCTGAAGCAATACGGAAATTGAAAGTTTATGAAAAACTTGACCAAGAGAAAGGACGACGTTAATTAAATTAAACTTAAGTATGAAAATGTATATAAAGACGAATTATTAAGACATTAAATTACAATAAAACATATATTCAAAAATCACTGCATCTGCCTTTTCGCTCCCAATCACTATATCGAGTAGGCTCAGGTCTCGCACCTCCTCTCGTTGGACCTCCCCACTCCATTCCTGCGGGTCCTTGCACAAACATTTCTTCCAACTCTTCTAATTCATCATCGTCGTCGGTATCACCGCACGCCTCTTTCAACACTTTTTCGGTCGGTTTCACTGGTGCTTTATCTTTATTAATAGTACTCATTGATCTATATCCTGTGTGTAGCATCGATAAATGGGAAACTTTCTGTGATGTTAGCCTCATGGAAGTCGTGGCATACTGAGATGAGGAAATCGCGGTGATGAATGACGACAACGACCTTGTTGATGATAACGATCTTTTCCAGAGAAAAATGGGTGACATTTCAGCCTACCGAACACCAAATTTGCACTGTTCTGCAGACCTTCTGACTGATTTTTCTCTTTTTTTTCTAAGAGTACCGGTGTAGGACTCGGCATTCGTTTATTTGAATTTTTCGAAAGCAAAGAAAGGCTAATTTCTCTCCAACAAGCAGAATAAGAAGTCCATACATTAAGTACAACATAGTTAGGAGTCCGTCACAGTCATGAATCTCGGCACTAATTTCTCTATCCGTTTTAATGCGGCAGTGTACGGTGATCAAGGAATAGGAAAAGATACATTTGTCAAAACAGTTATGCAAAAGTACTTGGATTCCACACAAACGCAGGAGCTCTTACGCATGTCACCTGTTGCAGACAAGAAGGATAAAAATGCTTTGCGAAATGACTATCACTTTACGATTAAATGTCCAACAAACGAAGTGGTGATTAGTATCTACAAACCAACGAATGATACCGATGTTATGAACAAAAAGAAATATATAGACGCCTTATGTTCATTTATGCATCAAAAGCACCTTGATTGGATTGAAACAAATGCGAATATGTTAGCTGAGCAAGATCGTTTACTTAATGACAATCGAATTCACTGTTTGTTTTACTTTCTTAGTCCTCAAAATATCAAGGAAAAAGATTTTGATGCAATCGCTGCACTTTCAAAATACACTTGTGTTGTTCCCATTATTTCGAAATCTGATACGCTAACTGGTGCAGAAAGAAAAGCGTATTTATTACAAGCTTACAATAAATTTGAGGAAATTAAAAACAAAAGTGGTACTTCAATTTGTTATGACTTCCACGAGACAAACATCATAGAAAGCGCCCCAATAGTCGACTCAAGCGGTGCAGCTAAGTCTCCTATCGACGTCAAGACGGATGTTGCCAACGCCGTGAAGTCTCCTGTTGATGCTAAGAGTGAAATATCAAAGAAATGTGTTCCGAAGCAAAGAAATATTGTGACACCAAATGAAAAGGATAGTGATAAGAATGCGCTCAGTGCTATGGACGAGTCGTTTTATTTATTACAACCAGAAATTTCTACTGAGTTTACATTTGGTTCTTCACAAAGAGTTGCTAATGAGATGGTAATGTCGACACAAAACGACCCAGTAACAATTCCTAATGTGTTTCAAGCTAAGCATGTGCCTGGAACCTTGCAAAACAAGTTGGTGCAACCACCACTGAACAAAGCGGCAGTCGATGCCAACAAAAAGATATTTCGTCTACCCAACATATTTGCAATCGTGTGTGACTCGTCACTTGAGCGAAATTATTCCTGGGGATGCGTCAAGGTCTGTGATGATGCAACCAGTGATTTCTGCCGTTTACAAAAGCTAGTGTTTGAAACCCAGCACATTAAACAGATGCGTGACGAGGTACAGAAGCAAACGTCATTAATCTACGAAAAAAAACAATTTAATTCAAAGATTGCAAGATTTCGCTTCTGTCTCGCCCTTGTTATGAACGGTATTGCGCTGCTCTTGATTGTTGTGGCATTCATACCTCAAACGCAAAAGCTTAAGCTGCAATCAAATCCCATCAAAACCAAGGTTGAATACCACATGTACGATGCGATGGAGACCGCTTATGACAATGAAGACGAGGTGTGCGATGACAGTCATGGCTTCAAAGCGTGGTTAAGAAACGTCTTTTGATATCCTTCTGCTGTAACACCTTCAATAAATCACTTATCCCACACTATAAGTAAGTCTGCGGCGATGGAAATGTGGTCAGATGGGTACTCCTCGGATGGTAGGTAATCCGGTTCCAACTCTTTTTCGTCAAATAAATCTAACGCGGAAATCGCACGGATACCTACTGCGAACGGCTTGCCCTCCTCTTTAGTGACACTTGCGGTAACTTCTTTTATTTTGCTTCTAACTTTTCCGACGGCAGTAATAATTGGGACCGCACTCATCACATTATTCGTGTTTGAGTTACCGTTGGAATTTATTCCAACCGAAATCTGCGGCTTGAATATTGTTCCTTCTGACGCTATTTCAAAGATTGCTAGACCCATCAAAGCGAGTGAAGCCACGTAGATCTTGTCGTTGAAGGTCATAGAACTGGATATCAAGGACGTCAGTGGGATGACGGTGCCGAATGTATACACCGCAAATCGTAGCAAAGTGGACACTACTAACTGGGTTTCCGAAAACGCAATAACTGGTGGTTTCTTCAGTATATTTTCTAGTAACGCCTTGTCTGGCAGTGAGCCCTTGGAGGTGTAGCCGTTGATGGATAGGTACGGACCATAAAATATGAAGTCGATACAACGTTTAATAATTACTTCGGTGTCTTTCTTCGTATTTATTGCATTATTTTTATATCTTGCCTTATACGTGGTGTAAATATCCTTGCTGCTTATGCCGACTAGACTCAATGGAACGTCGTCGTTATATATACTTCTCAAACCTAGTCGATGGGACTTCACTGCGTTATATGCTAGTGGGGGATACTGAGTCTTCTCAGGAACTGCATTAAAATCTCCTGTGAGCACAACAACTGGCTTTTTGTTGTACTTGATCAACGATCTGTATATCTTATCTACCTCATCTAGGACTTGCAGCACACCTTTTTGTCTGTATCTTTCACCAGTAGATGACTTGGACGACTTTAAATGTGTGGTTGTAATGATAACTGGTGGTGGCGGGTTACCTATGGCTTTGCTATTGGGTGCTGTATTATTTGGTGCGTAATTGATAAACTCGCAAATGGCAACTAATCCAACTTGATTTTGTAGTTTAATGTTTTTACTATCTTCTATTAATTCTCCATCTTGAACTCCAGCTATAGATAATGCTAATGTGGTGGTTTCACACGATATAACCCGCAATCGGTTCTTTTTAATAAACAACGCAACGCCATCGTTATTCCCTGAGATATCCAAGCATGCGCTAGTTGGTTTCGGTGCGTAGTGACCAATATAACCTAATTTGCTTAAATTAGGTAAAAAAAAATCATAATAATGATCAATTTCCTGTAATGTGATGACATCAGCATCATATTGTGTGATTTCATGTAATATTTGCTCCTTTCTCTTATCCCAGTTCAATACACTCTGTTTAGCTCGACTAAAACCACCTAAGTCTGGTCTTAATCCAGATAGACCATCTGCTAATGCATTAAACTGTTGCACTCGCAGAACTAATGGTTCGTTGCCATAACCATTAAGCTTTTGTACACCAATTGCTCCCGGTAATGGTACAAAACGTCTTGCACGTGGTAATAATGATGAGTAACAAATATAATAATTCACTATGTAAATCAAGCAAATAATAAGAGCTAGACCACGCATTTGAAATTATATCGATCGTCAGATATTAAACACACATAACAAGATATCAATGTCTCTGTCAATTATCCACCGCTCAATATTTGAGGGCAACAATTTTTTTCTTTACTTTCTATCAAAAAATTCTGAAACTTTGAACCGGTTAGGTAGCCGGTGCTTTTGCATTGATGTCTCTCTCTCGGAAGCAACAAGATATTTGGTTGACATCCTCCTGGTAGTCTTAGTAGATGCTCGGGCTTTCTATCGCTAGTTAATGTATATATCTGTATATAATACTTCTAAAAGTACACCGGTACTTTTGGGTGACTCGGCACGGAAGATACATGTTATTCATTCTCTTGGCCTTCAGCGCATTACTGACAGTCATGGCTAGCGCTCGTCTCGCTTATGGGAGTAAACAGTACAAATTTAAACGCTTGCCAAAGTCATGTGTAGTTACTGGTGGATCAGGCTTTGTTGGACAAAGACTTGTTGAAATGTTAATCGAACTTGGTTGTGATCGAGTCGTATCATTTGATAAAGCACCCACACCTTCAGACGCATTAAAGAGTGCTAAAATAACCTATGTCCAAGGCGATCTTACTGACGTAGATACGGTTAATCGTATTTGTGAAGGTGTGGATTGTGTGTTTCATATTGCTGCTTTGGTTGGACCATACTTTCCTAAGGATGCATATGAGAAGGTTAATTACGAAGGTACTGTTAATATATTAAATGCCTGTAACTTACACGGTGTGAAAAGAATTGTTATGAGTTCTAGTCCAAGCACTAGATTTCCATATCCTGATCCAAATATTGCTGGATTAACTGAAGACCAATTATATGAAGTTAATGGTGGTGATTTTACGCCTGTATTTCTACAACCTTATGCAGAGACAAAAGCAAAAGGAGAGAAAGTTATAAGAGATGCTTGTGGTAAGAATGAGGGTGACCTACTCACTATTGCTGTTGCACCACATCAAGTATATGGACCTAGAGATGGTTTATTTTTACCAAGTCTTCTCGAAACTGCTGGATCTGGTAAACTTCGTATATTTGGTGATGGCAAAAATTTGATATCGTTTTGTCACGTAGATAACTACTGTCATGGCTTGATTCTAGGATGTGAAGCTTTATATCCGAATAGTCCTGCATTAGGTAAATTTTATATCATAACTGACGGTCCAGAACAACAATTTTGGAAAGTATTAGATGAAGCTGTCATTGCAATGGGATTTACATCACTGTGGTCTAAATTTAAATTACCAACTTGGTTTATGATGATGCTTGCCCATTTAGTGGTGTTCTTTGGCAACCTGTGGTCTGCGGTCAGTGGAGTGCCAAAGCATGTGGTTAATTTCCATCTTAAATTGAATCCTTTTGCCGTTAAAATGCTTGTTATTCACAGATATTTCAACATATCCGCGGCTTCACGAGACTTGAACTATCAACCTTTAATCGAGTTCCGTGACGGTTGGTCACAAACTATAGAATGGTTTAAATCAAATTGGTTGCCAAAGTATAAAGCAAAAAAGGAATCAAGTAAAAGCAGATAGTGTCTACAATATATACTTATCTTAGCAGCAATTGTTCTAGTTACTTATCATTTTGGATGTTAATTAGGTTTTGTATTATCTTTCTTTGTTTTGCAACATCATTGTGCGGAGATCTCGATCTTGATCTACTAAACGATTTCCCACGATTTATTACCAATGATGGTGAGCGCGATCTAGAAACACTTGATGGTGAAAATGATTTGTTTCGTCTACGTTGTCTTGAGTCACTTCGACTTCTAGATCGATATCTTGTGTAATTATCGCGAGAATTTGATCGCCCTCTACGATTATATCGTCGACTATCTCTATTATCTCTACTGTCATCTCTACTATCTCGATTTCTACGTCTATCATTCGAGTATGCTCGATATCTCCGATCACGGACTCTACTGTCATCTCTTCTATCATTTGGTGGGTATTTTGAGCCTCTCTTAGAATCATAACCATCTCTCATATTAATATTTCGTCTATCTCTTCTGTCTTTCATATTATGGATATTATCATCTCTAACCTTTTTATCGTTGCTTTGATTCGTCTTGATACTCACTCTTACCACTTTTCCGTCAATAATTCCTTCGTCTAAATGCAATAAGACTTCATCAGCACCAGACTTTACCTCAATATACGCATAAAACTTCTTTGTTTTAACACTTTGATTCAAAGTAATTGAGCCAACAGTTCCATAAGTCGAAAATATTTCATACAAATGGTCTTTGGTTACTCTGGATGATAAGTTCGAGACATGCAGCTCCATGTTATTGCCGGACACACGGATTCCAGGATTCCAACAAGTTGGATGTCTTTTTTTAGTCTGCAGTGCCAGTTCCTGCGGAAAGATCTGGAAGACCGTTAGAACATAAATTGTTAGTAAAGTAATTAAGTAAATACATTGAAAGTGAAGATCAAAGTAGGAATACATGGCTGATTGATTTGTGCCAATTTAATTCGCTCGAATGCAGTCTTTAGTGCAACTCAAAACAGGCCCTGGCGGTACCTCATTCAAATGTCAAAATGACATCATCGTCAAAAACTTGACAAAAAGTTTCCAAGTTGCATTTAAAGATGAGAGTAATCGTAACTATATTCCTTGTGATGTTGGCATGCGCTATGGCGCAATACTCTGGGATTTCTAAAGCTTTGCAAAAAGAAATGCTTGTGGAGCGTTTATTGTAAGTAACCCATTTTATCGCTCATTCGGTACAGACGTACCATTTTTTTGATATAACCTTATCCTCTGATAGATCAGTAAAATCAATATTAATTCATATTTATCTAATAGGGATGCTAAAGCAAAAGCAGGATTAACATTTGATCAAATTGCTGAAGCTATTGGTGTTACTAATGCTTATGTCGCACAATTATTCATGAATCAAGCCCAATTAAAACCTGCAACTGCTGTTAAATTAGCTCAAGCTGTACCTGGTATAACTGCTGAAGATTTGGCTATTATGCAAAAAATCCCATTTAGATCATTTGATCCAACAATAATGCAAGAACCAATGATATATCGCTTTGTTGAAGCTATGCAACACTATGGACAAGGATTAAAAGCAATTATTAACGAGAAAAAAGGTGATGGAATATTATCTGCCATTGATATTTATGTCAATCTTGATGTTATTAAGGGAGTTCTAGATGAAGATCGCATTGTAATCACATTAAATGGCAAATTTTTACCTCATGTAGAACAATTAAATGCCAACAACACTGCAGGTAAATGTTTAATATTATATTCTTTTTTAGCTTTTCCGACTAATTTTTCTCACTTACAGTGGTGCACCATAAATACAAGAATTAAAGTTTAAAAAGTAGTCCAATTTGTGCGTTTTAGTTCATCTAATTAATTGAATGTTTACTTATTAACTCTTATCTTTACCGTCGATGTAGCTGCTCTCGGTATACTCATTTCTCATAAACTACTGCGTGAACTTTTCTTCTTCTTCTTCTAAAGGAATCCGTTTTAAGCAGCCGGTACTTTAAGGGCCGCAAATGAAAAATCGTTAAGCTCCCAGATGGAAAATCATAAATAAATAGGTTAAAATGAGTGTAAAAAGCGGTAGTGATTTAGATGACGAGCAGTTGAGGACTCTCTACGCCTGGATAGATCAAATACCATTATCACGACCAAAAAAATCAATATCTAGAGATTTTAGTGATGGTGTATTAATGGCAGAAATTATTTCTGCATATTTTCCTTCATTGGTTGAGTTGCACAACTATACACCAGCTCATTCCGTAAAACAGAAGATTTATAACTATGAAACACTAAATCAAAAGGTTTTAAGAAAATTAGGTTATGTATTAACCCGTTCAACAATAGAAGATGTGGTAAATTGTAAGCCTCTCGCTGTTGAGCATGTATTGAATCAGTTACAATTAAAAATGGCCAAGTATAAAGAAAAGAAATCGAAAATGCAACCAGAAATGAATAGTCCAGTTAATAATGTTAATAATAATAATAATAATATTAATAAGTATAAGAATATGCCATCATCACCACCATCTGCAGCAGTGAAGCCAGGAGAGAATCCATATAATATGGGTAAGAATGTGAGAACAAATATAGACGAAGAAATTTTATATGAAAAAGATAGACAAATACAGGATTTACAAGAAACAGTAAAAATATTAGAGTTGAAAGTTTCCAAACTAGAGCAGTTGGTGCGACTTAAAGATAATAAAATTCAAAAATTGTCGATCGGCGGAGGGAAAATATAATCATGCGGACATATATATAATCTTATTTGTAACAAATAACTATGAACAATATCTCTATTTTATGCTGTAGTGTTATCAGATACCACAGATGCAGCGTCATCTACTATTGGTGATACGGGTTGGGGATTAGCTATATTATCTGGGACAGGCACATATTCATCTTCAGCTTCATCATACGATGAACTCCTCCGCTTGCTTATACCAGCTGAATGCTCGAGAGTGTGATGAGTATCATCGTTATCTGGTCCCCAAGTGCCCAATTCTACTTCATCAACGACTACTAGAGATGCCGTGCCTACTCCTCTTTGAATAGTTGTATCACGCGGTATAATTGGTGCTTTTGTCGACTCAATATGACCTATTGAAACCTCGTCAATCGAAATGCTCTTTCGCTCTTCTAATTCAAAATCTATATCAATATTCTCGCCACTATCACTATGTGAAATAACTGAATTTACTATTGGGTTGCTTCCACCTGGAGGAATTTTCTTTCCTCTAACTGATATAGGTTCAAATTTAACATCCGGAAACAATGGTTGCAGTTTACTTACTCCTATATACACATCTTTGTCATCCCTCGACAATCGTTCAACACACTCTCTGATATCCGCTCGAGCTAATAACCATTTCCATGGAGAAACTCTAGTATTTGCATCAGTTGGTTCTTCCCATGGCGCAATGTCATCTGGTGCCCAACCACCTAGGAATATCCCCATCGCCACTCTTACATTTGAAACTGGGTCGCATGTAAGGACCAATATACCATCAATAAAGTATTTCTCAAAAATGTGTTTAGGTAAATCACGCAGTAATTGTTGCGCTAATTCCACCCACAACAAGCGCGATTGGTATACGTCGCCGCGTATTAAGTTATTTATAGCATCCGTTATTGACTCGAGCTGCACTTTACAATGATGTCTACTTTTGGCATCAAAATTATTGTCATCACTTTCAAGTAATGTAATAAATCGCATCAATAAAGCGCCAACACCTTTGAAAGATGACTTACGCACGCAGGCCACGGGGTCCTGCAGCAATGTCATTACTAGTGGGAATAAAATATTAAAAATATTTTCTTCACTTGAAAGCATAAGTAACTCAGGTAGTTGCACGGCAAGTGACTGACGTAACCTCCAATTGAAGGGATTTGTTGAGTGTAGAATGTCGTGCAACGATGGTAAGTATGACACGCGGCAAGGCTCGGGTAACTCTTTAAAGAATTCTGCTGAATGTTTTATTACTCCCATTTGCACGGACTCCAGCTCCTGCATTTGTATCATATCTTCAAAAATTGGAATTAATTCATTTTGAACTACTGAACCGTCCCCTAATATCTTCGCAACCTCGTGCAACGACGCCGCTAATGTCTGCTTCACTGTAGGAACTGGGGATGACACTAATGTGAAGTATAACTCACGCACTTCCTTCCATCTTTCACGTCCGATTGTGTATAACACAGCAGGGAAACTATATGCACAGTAATGCTTTAATTCACCATCGATGCTTAAATCCCCAGTAGGTCCAGCTGCCATGCTGCAATAGTGGCTCAATATTAGCTCATTCACATGCTTGCGCGGTAGTGTTGATATGAATAAACCAGATTGCTGTAACACACTTTGTTTCACTAACTTGGAAGGATCTTGAGTAAGTCGTAGGTATATTTCTACTAATACACCTATTCTAATGTCATCGCTAACATATTTTGATATTTCTGATATACTTTCGGCGCAAGCTCGTCTAACCCGGAACATGTCGTCCTTGCTCAACCTAACAAACGCTGGCATTAACCTTTCAAACAACTCATGTTCACCCCCAACTTTACAAATATTATGGAAGTTTAATGCAGCAGATTTTCTAACACGGAATACGGGATCTTCGGCTAATGATACTATTTCTGGGATAATAAATTGTTTACATAGATCCTGACCAAGACATTCTGCCATAGAGTTTAATAAATCACATGCGGTCATTCGCATTTCTTCTTTATCATCTTCATGAGCTAGCCTTAATATTATAGTAAGTACATGTTGGCCTAAATCATCTGGATCTACAAGACTAGCGATATCAGCCAATGCATGACACGCTTGAGTTCTTACTTCTGATTCAGGATCTTCTAATAATCGTGCTGTTATTGGTAATATTTGACTTAATAATATTTGATAACCACTAGTACCACCCAATGAGGCACATAGCTTTGCTAATATAGGCAACTCTTCTGTCAAATGCTGCCTCACTGCTCGCTCACTATCAACCGAAAATCCATCAAGTAAGGGTATTATATATATTGATGTATCCTCAAAACCAACATTTTTTGCAATATTAGACAAAATTTTAACATGTACTAACCTTTGTAATCCTATTGAGCTTTTTGCATATCTAACCAGTCGCTGAATCTCTGTTAAATTATCATCAATAGAAAGATCTTCAAACGTTGGAGCTATTGTTGGTGCAGGATTTCTCGCCTGATGAAATGACCTATTAATAATAAAAACAAATTAATTTTTTTAATGAAATGATATAGTATTGAGTTGCAGTTGCCATACTTGTAGTACTGGAGCAGCTGGGACATTGGTAGTACCAGCAGCAATGGCTACAACAACTAAAAGATCCGGATATTATATAAATTTTTTTGGGCTACAGAGAGAGAAGGTTAGGGTGTTATTGAAATGTAGATTATCTCTAATGTGATGATGTTATAAACTAACGAAGTAGTAGATAACTTGTTACTGATTTATTCGGCTTTAGTTGCAACAAATTAATTCGACTCCCTAGAAGTAACGATACTACAAAGGTAACGAGAAAAATATTCATTTGTTATTACTAAAAAGTTGTTTTTAGTAAGACATGTAACTTCGAAGCAATACGTATTAACGCCGTCATTTAACGGACAATCCAGCCGGTCCCACTTAGTCATCTTGAATCAGATTTTCTTGAACAGTGAGGTACAGAACCAAGGTTTAGTTTGGCGATTTAATACTATATTGAGATTTCTCTTGTCTGCTTGTTATAATACGAGTTAGTAGCGTCGTTGTCTTTAATTAATTAATGTCAGGTCGAGGAGTAGTGATCACTATTCGATTACTACGAGATGCAGTCGCCAATGATACGGTTGAAGAAATATCATTACCTGTTGCTCTTCACTCGCCATTAGAAATATTGAAAGAAGAATTATTACATCAAACTGGTATACCCATTGAGACACAGGTATTAATCTTGCTAGATTTAAGTGATAGAGACAGAAATAATGATAAAGTATTAACAGAAAATGAAGTTTCATTAAAAGCATGCGGTATCAAGAATGGAAGTGTCTTATCATTACATGCTCTTGGATTAGAAAATGAAAGGCAATCCCTTGCATATACACTTTCTTTAAATAGCAATGATAAACAAAGTTCTGAGAAAGAAGAAACGATTCATACACTAGAAACTAGAGTTGCTCCTAGAAATGCGGATCATAGCTACTCAGGCGTAATTTTTGATTTGGAATGTAAAGGTCCACATGAGGTTACTGTTCATAGTATAAGTATTGGTGGAATGCTTGGAAGAATCAGAATCTTTGTAAGAGATCGTCCATGGGAGGCAGATAAACCTAGAGAAAGACAATCAATACACCATTATTGGGCAACAACAGGTAAATTAAGTAAACACGGATGGTCATTAATTACTGATCGTGTATGTAAAGCATCTTGGGACAAGCCACAAGAAATTATGTTAGATACTCCTATCATATTATTTCCTCATTCACGCAGAGGAATTTATTTACACAGTAATCTACCCGATGATACTGACCTAGGAATACAATATCAAAGCTATCGTAAAGATGACATTGTTGCCGAGGATGAAATTCTTGCTATTCATCCAGGGTTGGGTCATACTGGCTCTACTCCATTTGATGAAGAGCATGGTTGGTATCGTGAATACAGAGGACCAGCTGGTACTATACAATATAAATATCGCTTAAAATCTTGGAGTCCACGTGAAAATGTTATCTTTCCGAAAGATTTCCGCGATGCCGTGTTCACTATGCTGCTGTGCCAGCACAAAGAAGTGTTCAATCAAAATCACAACGGCGGGAAAAATACTTTCGCCACTTCATTGTTTTCATTGCCTACATATTTGATATACAATATTATTGAATTCTGCAATTGGGATTTTTTTGCACAAAACACTGAGTCGCATAATTCCCTGATTACTAATGGCAGTAATATGAAAATTGGTGAAGACTTTGATAATGATGGCGAGTACGACGACGACGACGATGAAATGTATGAAGAAGAGGAAGATGAAGATGATGAAGAGTATATACCGACTGGCGGCAATGGTCATGGCGGAAATATGCAAGACCTTTTGGCTTTCATTAGGGACATGGGATATCAGATATCTGCGAATGGGCAAGTATTTGTTCCTGACGATTTCGGAGACGAAAATTCTGAGATTATAGATGAGGATTACGACGACGATGATGATGGTAGTTATCATGACTGCGTTGATGAAGATGATATGTTTGACGAGGCTGACGATGATGTTGATGTTGATGACGAGGCGGACGATGATGTTGATGATTACGATGACATGGTAGATGAATCATAAGTTTATTGTCGAGTATGTGGTTAATGTAAGTAATAATGTTTGTTTATTTATAATGTTTTTATATTTCTACAGGCAGCTATATTACAACTATTTCTTAGATCATCTTCTTGATCAAATTGTTGATTTTTGTACCTTGTTGACCACATTGACCATCTTCGTTATGATGATTTAATTTTTTACCCAAAAATCCTTTTCTAGGGGATGTTAGTTTAATTGGCCACAAAAAGTTACTTGCTTCCTTAAATCTTGGACCACATGTGTAAATTTCATGTATAATATCTTCAATGCATTGCATACCTGGTACACCTGCTTGAACTACAGTATTTGAACTAATTGGGATTCTTTGTCCATTTACTTTACCAAAACCTCTTTTATAAATTAATTCCTTGACTGATTTTAAATTAGGATGGCCATAAGCAATAAATGGTTCGATTAGACGAAGCATTTTTGTGGTGGCAGCATTTACACGAACAAATACACCGTTGTGAATTTGACGTAATCTTAACAATTGTAAGATTTTCTTTGTTTTAGGTGAGATACCAATAATACCACGAACACGAATAACAAAAACTACTTTATCTTCAGGTGCAACGTATATTTCATTGTTGGCTTTAGCTTTTCTACGATTATCAATTGCTTGTTTCTCTAATGCGGCATATTCAGCTTCGTATTTCTTAGCCTTCTCAGTAATATCTGTAACTAACTTAGCATTTGCTTTGTCTGCTTCAGCTTTAGCTTTGGTGGCATCAGCGGCAAGCTTGGTGTCTCTGGCTACTTTCTTTGCTTTAAGTTCAGACATTTTATCTCCTTTTTCCTACTAACTATTTTTTGGTGGATGGAGGGGGACAAAAGCAGCCATCAATTAATTCCAATAGTTGGAATAAATTAGGGTTTCAGTACAAATTTGTTTGATCGTATCTGATTATGAGAGACGAGGAAGGAGAAGATGTATGAAAGAAAATACTAGTTTAAGGTCACAAGGTCTAAACTAAGATGATTTAATTCGACATATTTACAAAACTCCCAGGATGAATAATATATCAACATAAACTATCTCCTAACTACTTATGACGATAGATTAGATAGTTCGAATATACCTTTTTCATGCTCTTTCTTCTCTTTAATTGAATCTAAATTTATGGTGCCGGTATGCATGATGATATGCCGTTTCTGAAAAAGGAATTCATATCAGAATAAGGAGATGGAACATAACAAGTTGAAGGCACCGGCGCTGCCTGGTCATACGCCTTTCCTCCCTAACTCGCGTATTAGCCCCACTGATATATATGGTGGTAAAACCCAGACCCATCATACTGGTGATTTGACTAAATTAAAGATAACAAAAGTTAATTCACCAGTGAATGAAACATATCTTACATCATTGATAGAAAGAGATGTAGCAATAGCTGTTGATAGTAACAATGTAATTAAGCCTGAGGTTGCTCATGAACAAGCATATATACAGAAAATGGTATTAAAATTACCTCCAAATTTAAGAGAAAGTGTGATGTCTATAGTTAATGTTAGCATGAATAATAATGCCAATTCAAAAGCCATTATTGATAGTATTAGAAAAGATTTGAAACAATTGAGAGATGACTTGAAGAAAAAAACGGACGAAGCTGATGGTTCAGCAAAGACGTGTTCAATATATAGAGAGAGGGTGAAGACTTTAGAGAATACTGTAAATTCTTTGAAAGATACTATTTCGCAGAGAGATTCCGTTGCAGTAAGAACTAGAGGCGTTGTTAGTCGTTTATCTGCAACTAACCGTATGTTAATTGATACAATTGATGCATTGGATAAGTCAGTTTTGAAGGAAGATAAGTCAAAACCAATGGACATGCCTGCTGGTAGATCTAATTTACTTTTACCAATAAGTTCGAATGTAAAGCCAGATCCTCCTTCGCCTAAAACTCAACTTCATAAAAGTTTACAAATGTTGCAAAATTCTAATCAAACAAAAACGGAAGGTAATAAATTTGGTTCAATGTTTTATGGTGCTACAGCTGGAAGTGTGAATTATGGTACACATGAAGAGGAAGAAGTTGTAGATAATAAAGACCATCCTGGAACAGCAGTTGTAACAGTAGGTGGAACAGATAAATTGCGAGAATCATTATTACGACTTGCTCGTGAGCATTTAAAATCATTAAAAGCATCAGAAGTTATGGAGAAAGAAATATCCGACTTACGTGACAACATCAAGACTATTGAGCGAAATAACAAGCAGTTGAAAGTGGAAATAGAAGATTTAAAGTTGGAGCGAGGGATTGACCCGGAGGTCGGTGAAGGTGATAAGTCAAGTGACAATAGTTACATTGTGAATACAACTAGGTTCTATGGCAAGGTAGATGAGAGGTTTAAAGTGTTGATGAATCGACACAGCATCGATTCGACTGACGCATTGATCAAGTTTAGAAGGATAGTTTCGTTTATGGTTAATGCTCCTCCAAGTATGCAATTCAACGATGTGATTGAGTATTTTACTTCACGTGAAGCCCATAAGCTGTTTGAAGTAGAGCTAATTTCCGTATTTATCAAACAGAAAAAGTCAGATATTATGAATAAGTACACCTCCAGGTCAACGCTGCCGCAGGCTATTGACGTTGTAAAAACCAAGTCAATCGCCGGGGATGTAATCAAGCATTGCAAGGTCGGTAGATTTAACTCATTACAGCGCGTCATGCATTTTAGACCAGAAATTGATGGTTGTTCTGGTGTTATTGTCAAGAAGTTGTTATCTGTCCCGTTGTCTGTTACTGCGGATGACAGTGAACATGCCGGTGGGTGTATTCAACTCCTAAATAGATTTGGACCGACAGGATTTAGTGAAGTTGATGAGCTATTTATGCTGGTTATAGCAGATTTCCTTGATTCCTTATTGAAATCTTGCGAGAACTATAAATTAGTTGTGGATAAAGAGGATCTGTTTAAGTGTATATTAGCTATTCCAGACAAGCTGTACAAGCTTGGCCCAACCAAGTTGTCTATCGGCGCTAGACCGCTGCAATTTCAAGAGATCCTTTCCGCGTTAGAGGATATTGCATGTGGTACACTAAAATGCGCAAAAGTTAGGGCGTTTCTTAATTGTAAATATTGTAGTAACACGCTTGGAAGCGGTTACATGCTGGCTTTTGAAGAGGATATAAATCTGGATAGTTCTGTTTCCAAAAGTCTACCCTCCAGCGTTCCTCTGCGACAGATATCAGTTGAATCGGGAGTAGCAGGTTATGTTATTGCTCGAGGATTTTTGTACGTCGCTGAAGTAGAAGATATAAGAGTGAATCCAAGCGTTGATATTGAGTCTGTTGGAAGTACAATGATTGCTATTCCAATATTAGGTGCAAACCAAGAAGTTTTAGGATGTGTTGAAATGATATTAGGTATCATGTCACCACCATTACGCTTAGAAGAAGGAGATACTAATAGAGTTACCTTCACAGAAGCCGCCCTAATGATAGCAAAGCAATTTGCATCGCCTTTGAAATATTTATTAGATTCATGCAAAGTTGACAATAAAGACTCTGTTGCTGCGACTAGTGACACAGCGATCCTAAAACAAGAATTAGATAGTAATATATCTCTCATCAACGAGCTACGTGCAAGTCTAAGTCAGGCACATGATGAATACACTGCGCTAAACAAGAAAACAATTTCCTTACAAAATAGTTTAACTGAAATGGAAAAAAAACAAAGTTCAAATACTTATTTAGAGCAATTAGAAGAAGCGAAGGGACAGAACCTTGAGTACAAGAACCGCGTTGCAGCCTTGGAAGCGAAGCTGGCTGTTAAAGAGACGACTATTGCTACTCTAACGCAACAAATTGAAAAAATGGCAAATGATAATTTAATGAAATTAGTGCAAGAAAATACTGGCTCTCCATGGCAAGAGTGCGTCGACGAGAATGGTAACGTGTACTATTACAACTCCGAAACCAACGAATCATCTTGGGAAAAACCATAAATAAGACATATATTGAAAATTATTTGTATATATACAGAAAGAAGCTACTATTGAGATGATATATCTAAATTTTTCAGCAGTGACTGCAGCCACTTCAATGCTGCTTCTTCTTGTCTTAACTGGTTAACGATTACATAGGGATCTCTAAAAACTTCGGGTAAACACCTTTTTAGTGCTTCGCGAGCAGTAGGATGTTCCGATAACCTTAAATAACAGCGTACAATATGTTTTAGTAAGCGAACAGATGGTTGTTCCGTTAACTTGGTGACCATAGTAGCAAGTACGGATGATAATGCAAAAAACCTTTCTGCTGTTTGACACATATGGGCTAATCCAGTATCATCTAACAAAACTTTTTGAACTACAAATGTGGCAACAGTTTTTGATAATTCAGAACCATTTTCCATGATTCTTAGACATAATGGTATGATTTCTGTATTCAATAAATATGTAACAACTTCAGTATCATCTACTTTAACTAATGCACCAATAACCCCTAATGACGTTAACCTTAAAAATTCAAACTCTCTTTGTCTGGATACAGTATTAAGATATGGATATAAATAGTAGGGAATATAAGCAGCAAGCATTTTGGATTTAGTTTCAGGATGAGATGCTATACATTGTAATAATGCAAGTGCATTACATACTCTATTACTAGTATTAGGATTTAGCGCAGGTGGTGATAATAAGGGATACACCGATATAATTTCCTGCAGTAATGCCGTCATAGTCCCATATGAATACCATAATATAGGTGCTAAATCGGGATAATTTTCTCGTCTTTTACTTAATTCTACTAATGCAAGTTCTCTTTGGTCTATATTCGTTAATTGATACACCAGTGCGTGAAGCTGGGCATCCTGCGTTGGATTTGGCGCGGGTTGGCCAGGCTGTGACATTATTCACAAACTTATTACTTATAAGTCTGGACCTCCTTACCTTTGGGTTGTTAGTTTGCCTGAGGAACGCCATCCGGCCCTTCCGATGGTATCGCAACCGGTGCACGATCCCTTCCAGAAGATAGTCTAGCTTTAGTTTATCTTGTAATTGCAGTTATTCACTACTTGATATCATCATTGATGCAAGACTCCTGAATTTCCGAAGTAGAATCAACTAAGACACTATTATCAGCCGGGTACAAAGTATGGTGGAACTTCAAGTGTTGAAGTAGTTGAGATAATTTGAGCAAAAAATAACGCACAAATATTAATCGCGATAAGTGCTTTATACACAGTAATTATAATTATCAATAAACTAAATTCTACTTGAAACTAACCTGTTACGTTTTAACCGGGATGGAATACGTGCTAGCTAGCACATGCTCGTAAAACAAAAGATTTTACAATAATAATAATCATTATTCTGGAACAAAACTCTTACTTACGTTTCAATAGCTTCTCAACGGCTATGCTCGCCTGTTGTATTTTATTACAAAGATGAAATCTACAATATTACAGAATAACACGTGGTTTTGGTTTGAACATTTATACAACTAGAAATGATGTGGCAATTAGTTGATCTAGGCTAATGTCTCTCCTTTCATACTTAACTAACTAATAACTTTTTGATTTGTTTCGCTCTTGTTACTTTCATATCATCTTTGTTCAATGTTTCATCTTTGATTGTTTCAATAACAGTCTCTAACAATCTATCTTTCGAATTGCCTTCGATACTTAATATGTAAGGCATTAATTTCAAAAAAGTATAATCATCTAACGAATAGATATTCAATAATGCCCAAGTCTGTAATTTTTTGTTAAACTTCCAATTATTACCCGAGTCTCTATTCGTCCAACCGTCTAAGTATTCTATTAACTGACTGTTGTAGTCTCTATTGCTAGTCTTTGGATGTATTGCAGTCTTAGTATCCGCCTTAGTTGCAACGTTATTGCTCGCTGATTTCACTACTTTGTGCGATTTTGATTTCCTTTTTTTATCTTTCTTAGTACCAACAGCTGTTGTATTTTTCTCCGTTTTAGTATTTGTTTCCATTTTAAAACACCTCTTATGGTTAAATTTGATGCAAAATAAGTCAATTAGCTGTAATGCACCAACGCAAGCTGTTGACTCTCACTCACAAATTTATCGCTGAAAATTTTTGCTGGTCCAACGGACCCGGTCACTTGGGATGTGACACTTGTTTACAAACTAGAATAGATAGTATTAAATTGAATTTGAGAAAATACAGTTGATACTATGTACACTATGACTATAATATTTATTTTCTATTTCTATGTTAATTTCTAGGAGTTAATTTTCTAAAATTGTTATCTAACACTTCCTTCGTTGCTAATCCAACAACTACGTCATTCACAAATTTGTGATAATCACTAGGTGCCTTTGAAACTATTTCGATTCCAGCCCAGTCTCCCATGAAATTAATCTCTAGTAACTTTGCCTCTGGTTTATTAATATTTGAGTGATCAAATATTATGTCCACCGCGTAATAAGCAGACGAGTTAGGATAATTACCTACAGATTTACCCAAGCCTTTGAATAACTCATATAGCAGATGCTCTATTCCTTTATCAAAATAGTTCCAATCCATTTCAGGAAAATCCTTTAATAAATTAATGCGTATGTCCTCTTTTGTCATACGCCGCTGTTGATTGCGAATATCTAAATCTTCATCATAGCAACACACAGTTAACGCTACTTGCATATCTTGAAGTTTAGTTATATCATATACTTTATTAGCTAATCGAGCATAGTATGTCTCGTGCATGTATACTTCAAATGGTTCATAACTTCGAACTAGACATATTACTCTCATATCAAACTTAATACCATTCACTAATAGTGGATTTTCTACCAGTAGTTGACCAATGCAACCACCAACTGGTCCATCTTCATATAATAGTGCCTTATATTGTGGAGAAAATTTCCCAATAGTACGCATACCTTCTTCAAAGTTATCATAACGATCTATTACACGATGACCCATTGCTCTGGTTCCAACTGAGGGCTTCAATATCCAATTATTAGGTAATCTACGCTGGCATCGCATATTATATTCTATCGAAAACAAATGAAATTCTGTAGATAGGTCATACATTGGTAACCACCATATCGGAGGTTTTTTATCAATATAACAATAACGTCTTACAGTCAACGATAACAAATCTTTCCTATAAATAAAAATGATATAAATGATTGCGTACGTTTAAGCAGATTATAATTGTAGTACCTCACATATCCCCCTTCATAAGGAAATTGACATACACGTACGTTTAAAGGTACAGTCAAGAAATTTTTGATTTGTTCACAAATTAGCCAAAAATTTGCTTCTTCTTTAGTTTTTACTAACTCAACATCAGTTAAATGTTCTCCAACCTCTTCTAATACTTCATAATCACAAAATACCTTAATTTTTTGTTTCATTTCTCGATTCCAAGTAAATATTGACCCAATATTATCATCATTGTTATTAGCGTGATTAGTGCCTCTGGGATCATGCTTCATTGAATCTTTTGAATTATCTGCCATCGGCAAATCATCTAAAAGTGCAGTATTTTCTAATGATGCAGCTGTTGTGACTGCATTTTGAATATAAGAAAATTCTTCTATACTTGACCAATTATCTTCTTCTGGAAATGTGTAAAGAAGCCAGGCGGCACGAGAAATTGTCAATGCCTTCTCTTGTTGCAACGATGACAATGATAGTGCCATTTGCCACAGGAGCTTGGAACTCTTGCGATTGCAATGCACCAAGTGTTTCTTCGCTGATGCTTTTTCGCTGATGCATAAACAAGCGCGCCAAAACAAGATGTAAGAGGTAGGGTAAGGGCAGATTATTTACACATTTAAAAAAAAGGATCTACAATACAACTGAAATTTCATTCATTTTCATCAAAGTCATCAAAACCTTAACGTCAAAATTCATAAATCATAAATTAATTACTAAGACAATATTTGATGCTTGAAAGACTATATACTGGATGGTTCCATAGGAGTATTGATTCTTAATACATATTGCGTAATTAAATAATATGGTAATCAATTTATTTGGCCGGATATTTTCGCCAAAAGTCTTTGGCAAAAGAATTTTACAAATCAATGTGATCATATTCCATGCATGGATGATTCTTAGATCTGTGATGAAGCGAAGCTTCCCTTTACCGCATGTATCCGTGCTATACGATGACGAGCATTTAGTGGTAATCGACAAGCCATCTGGTATGCTATCAGTGCCTGGTAAATTAAATAAGGGATCGTTTGTTCAACCTCGACATCAGCAATGGTTGACAGTAATAAACAACGTTGCTGATCGAAGTGAAGAATTATTTGAGGGTTTTACTGCCAAAAGTCTATTAATCGATATAACTAAAAAAATGAAAAATATTGAATCAATCCCAAGGAAAGAGAAATTATTTGCAGCGTACATAAAGCGGATTTACAAGATTGAGGATGATGAGATTATTGCAAATATATGGAAAGTGCTCATTGATATTGATGAATCATTGCATAAAAGAGCCTTGGAAGATATTCCTACAGAACTAATAAGTGCATCAGAAATCATTTCATCAATATGTAACGTGAAAACAGTTTATAATGTGCACCGATTAGATATGGACACTTCGGGATTATTAGTATTTGCCAAGAATGCGGAAATATGCAGCTTATTAGGTGCACAATTTATGAATAGAGAAATTGATAAAATATATCTGGCTAAAGTAAATGGTGTAGTGAAAGTCGGTGATAAAAAAACTATAACTATAAGTGTTCCAATAAGACCCGACATATCTAATCGTCCGATGCAAGTGATTGACTATGAGAATGGTAAGCCTTCTGAAACTATTGTAGAACCACTTGTGTCAAGTAATAGTGATGACCCTTCTACAATAGTGAAGTTAATACCTGTAACTGGGCGGACACATCAATTGCGTCTTCATATGCAATCATTAGGAAATCCTATATTAGGTGACACACTATATGCACCAGAAGATGTAATGAAGAAATCTGATCGACTGTGTTTACACGCGTATTCGTTGTCGTTCACTCACCCGATAACCAATAAATTTATAAACTTTAAATCATTAGAAACTTGTAATTTTTGTAGCGACAGTGAAATATGTATATAATTACAGTTTTGACAGTTATTGCTATAGGCTTGTGTGGATTTCGTCTTTCTCGATGGTTATACTATTCCCATACACCATTGAAAGTGGGATTAATATCTCTGATCTATCTTTTAAACTTTGTAAACGACAATACCTAATATCTATTGATACCACTTTACCTCTGACATTATTGACTGTAATAATTTGTCCTCGCTTGAATGGGCGAACAAAAATTATAAAAATACCTGCAAATAGATTAGTCAAAATATCCTTCATGGCGAAACCTAATGTCAAACCAGATATAGATAATAAACTCAATAATGGTTTCGTATCAAATCCTAGGGTTCCTAATGCACTCAATAATAAATATGCCCAAAATACTGTTGCACAAATTTTAGATGTAACCTTGAGTATATCGATATCATTAATAAATATTGATAAAAATCCTCGAAAAAATCTTTCTAGAAATCGTGCTCGTTGATTTCCTTTTCCTTGATTCTTTGCCTCTGCTGGTGTTGTATCGTTATGCTGTGGCTGACTATTAGTGGTATTGTCGCCCACTATTGGGATTGTATTCTCTGCTTTCTTGTTCCCATGATTAAAAAATCCTCCATTCAATTCTTGCACATAATAACGAAGCTTATCTAATCGCTCTATTTGCTTTGTACTGTGTAACTTCTTCTTGGTTTTTAATTGCAGATCTTTAGAAATGCACAACCCAATGATGCTTAGCACACTTAAGAAGATTGCTACAATTTTCATCGCAGTACTTCCTAACTTGAGATTTTAGCGCAACCGCAATGGCGTGTGCATGTATTTCTTCCTTTTAAACTTCGTCATTCCCGAGTCCTACTAATGGACTGTTTCGTTACTTTGGTAAATAAGATGATGATATTTAATGCAAGAGAAAATGCTGTTACTTTAACCATTTACTTACTTGATTAAGCGTTGTATTGACTATTCTAAAAGAGTCGGTTTTAAATTGTCCTTGAATTACATATAAATATAATAGTAATCAGAGTTGGAGATAAGAATTAAGCATTCGATATGTGAAGCGTGTATATACAGTCTTCTTTTTTGTAAAGACTATTGTTTTAAGTCGTTGGAAGTCATTGGTTCCGGTTTCGCTTGAACGAGTCAGGCCAAGTCTCTGAGTCACTAGTAGAAAGCACAATATATACGAGTAATATTAGTTGAAATGGTCGGATTGAGGATGATTGTGGCACTATTGGTGCTAGCCTGTTGCTACGGGTATCGCTTCTTGACATCAAGAAGCACTAAAGGAGCAAATTATGGTACAAGTCAAGCAAGTAATAGTCATTCATCATCAGCGTTGTATGCAGAACGCAGTACATTTGGTAGTAAATTAATGGCAGACATTACTGAAGAAGAATTAAGTGACATTTTTAAGGAATTTAACATTACTAATTTTGATATCAATAAAGATCCAGAATTAGCAAAATGGGGACCATCGAAAGAGTTTTTTGAACTTTATGGTTTTCAGAATAATACAGAGAAATATCGTCGTAAAACGATGGATGTAAAAATTGATTTCTATGCCAAGTATACGAGACCTATTCTACCACAATATAAAACATTTATTGCTGATTTAATAGCTATGACTCATATTCAAACAATTGATTCCAGATATAAATATGACGCTTTACATGCGTTTGGTATTTGCACACAATATTATACAATCATGAAAGGTTATGCAT
>JACCDO012094070.1_pt1 | contig 32435 bp, 22 predicted proteins | sample 7446101 | NCBI WGS metagenome assembly JACCDO01 (sample SAMN15323440, study PRJNA562643) | freshwater metagenome | isolation source: river surface water | place: USA:Blue River Watershed | collected 2017-08-16 | reverse complement strand
TCTAGCACCGGTACCAACGGTAAGTACCGGCACTGGAATTAATTTTTAATAATTTTATTGAAATAACAAATAAAAACCGTTTATAATCATGAATTTATTTATTGTTTTGAGCGAATGTTAATTCTTGACTTAAGTAAATCGAGAATGGTTGAGTATATGTGACTAGTAATTCGTAAGTTACGCATCTTAACCCGAGTACTACCGGAGGATTCGGAAAATAAATATTCAAAACCATTATTCACTTACTTGGACTCAACTATTGATAATTCTCATATAAACTATTATTAAGATGCCTTTTACAAGTATTTTAAGCTAGTAGTTACAGCCTGACAGCTTGTCACGGTGACCGGTACCAAAATAAAATGGTACCGGCGACAATCTTTTCTCGAAGTTCCCGAGAGTCTGACTGAGACATAAACTGGGTGAGTGAGTGGATAATTTAGTTAGTTAGTATCGAAAGTCTCAATTAAACACTTCGATAAAAATTAAAAATGTTGACTCGTTTCTCTTTATTCCGTCGTCCATCGTTACTTACTCGTGCTAGTACGCGCAATGTGTTTGTAGATGTTGAAACCACACCAAATCCTCATTCCATGAAATTCAAGCCACAAGACAAGCTAGTATTACCTGAAGCATATGGAACAGGAATGTTTTTTGAGAAGAATAATTCATATTGTAACACTGTTCATTCCCCACTAGGTAATTCTCACTCACTCATATTTACTCATTTGATTGTTTTTTATTAAGTCGTTATTAGCGCGTGATATTTTTAAAATTAGCGGTGTAAAAGGAATATTTTTGGGACGAGATTTTATTACAATTACGAAACATAGTGATGATCAATGGAATATTATGAAACCACAATTGTTTTCTAAAATATTTGATTTCTTTGCGAATGATCAGAAGGTAGTTATGATAGTTTATTTACTCACTTACTAACTCATTCACTCATTTTTATAATCATTCGTTTCTAGGTAGTAGAAGATGCACCAAATGTATCCGACACAACAGTTCTGGACACCGATGATGAAGTAGTTGCGACAATTAAAGAATTGATTGAAACAAGAGTCCGTCCTGCAGTTCAAGAGGACGGAGGAGATATATTCTATAAAGGTATGAAATGGATACGCACTCATTCACTCATTGACTCACGCACTCACCCACTCACTCAATTCCTACGTAGGTTTTGATCAGAATACTGGTATAGTAAAGTTAAGAATGGCTGGTTCATGTGTCGGTTGCCCATCTTCGTCAGTTACTTTAAAAAATGGTGTGGAGAATATGTTAATGCACTATATTCCCGAGGTGAAGGGTATTGAAGACGTAACTGGCCTGGATGGTGATGAAACTTGTACTAACCACGGAAGTAATAGTGGCGACAAATTAGAATTTAGAAATGAAGACGTGAGTAAGTAATACGAAGGAGAATCAATCAAGTAAGAGAAAGTGAAAGGAATATGTTTTGTTGTTTAGAATGTATATATAAGTATAGTATCAACATTTCTGTTTATTTTCCGGGTGAAGTTGAATTTTTAGTAAAAAATATTGATGAAAATGTAGGACTATTGGCTTTTCCATCTTTATTCAGGACTTTATGAAGCTTCTCCCGCAAGTTTTTATTATCTTCCATCACATGGTTCACACTGAAAACAAATGAGTGAGTGAGCGAGTAAGTTGATGGAACGAGAGTATAATCAATGACCTGGTCACCACGGCGCTTTTACTAGCAAGCAGTTCTTCAATTGTGTTTCTTAATGTACTGATTTCTTCTTGAGACTCCCTTATTTGAGCTACTTTTTCTACTCGAAGCATTTCAAGTTCTAATTTCACTCTCTCATTTTCTTGTTTACTATTTTCATTTTTTAACTTATTTGTATGAGTGAGTGAGTGAGTGAGTAAGTGAGTAAATGATTTAGTAGTATCAAACCTTAATTTGTTCTAGTTCAGATTGTAAGTAAGTAATTAATTTCTCATTTTTGTTATTTAATTTTAATACGCTTTCAATGTCAATTCCATGAGGAATCTTGTTCAACTATTGAATATACAGTGAGTAAAAGGACATAAAGTGAGCAAATAAGAGTGAATACATTATCCTGCAACTGCGTTATTATTATTTTTAACTCGCGTATCTCGTTATCTTTGGCGTCTTTTACCATTTGTAAATCGCGATTATGACTATTGTTAAGTCTTGAAGATAGTTCTTCGCAGTGAACATGTGCTTCTTGCAATTGCTGTTCTTTCTGTCGAAGTGACAACTCATATGCATTACTTGTATTGACCAAACGTGTCTCATATTCATTACACTGTGAGTAAGTGAGCGAGTAAATGAATGAGTAAGTGTGAGTAAATAAAAGAGTATACAATAGTAACCTGTTTTGTTAAATATTTGCATCTATTTTTTAATTTTAAACCTTCTTTCAATACTTTATCGACTAATTCTTCTTCACTTTCGATCATTTCTCCGGATGGATTTGGATCATCTAACACACATGAAAAAAGCTGTTGACGGGACTTCTTCCCCGACATCAGATTCACGTTTCAAGAATCTGCTACAGCTACTGACTTACTCAGTCAATCAAACAGTCACTCAATCACTTACGTACACACTGCCTCACTTACTTACTTACTCACTCACCACTATTTATTGAAAAGTGTAGGGTACCATCGTCATACCGGTGGATATTTGTATCGTGAAATATAAATTAATGACAGACTCACACAACTTTTGAGCCACCACAGAACGAACTTTTGCCTCTCGGCAATTACATATTGTTAAAAAAAGGTTTTCTGAAAGGAACAAAGCACGAATAATTTTGACATAAAATTTCAATCGATATTTTTATTAACCATTCTTTCATCTTTGAGATCTCCCAGAAGCTTCGTGCTAAGTTTGATATTTATTTAATGCTTTTAACAACTTGATCTATCACCTCTTTGCAATGCAATTTGCAATCTATGCCGGTACCGGTACATTAAAATAATTTTTGTTTCGCAAAAAATTAGCTGAAAAAAAGGCGATTTTCATCGTTGAAATGCATTTTAAAGACTTTCTTTTACGGCCGAAAGAGCCTTTAGTGTTCGGAATTTCAGTGTCATCGCTTAATTTACAGTCATCGCCTGCAAGTACGAAGTCTTCATCATTTAATTTGTTTTTTAATGGCAATGAAAAGATTTACACATCGATAAGGTTTATTCGCTCATTTATTTACTCACTGACTCACTCATTCTCTTAATTAACCACTTACATACTAACTCACCTACTTAATGACTCATTATCTTACTATATCTTGCTTTATAAAGGTTTGATGTTTTTGTTGGTCTCATTCCCCGATACAATGAAGACATGGGTAAGTATCGCCCAGTGTACAGGTGGTCTGTGACTAAATCTTATGATGAAATCAAAGAATTTCTAAAGTTTTTGATTAATGATCCGAAGCTGCGCTATGATGGAAGTGGAAGTAGTAGAAGAGGTTCTTCGATTTTGCAACAGCATATTCCCAATGAGGTCCCTCTTGCTTAATACCTAAGCAACTAGCGTACTTACTCATTTACTTACCTACGCAGGTATCTAACAAACTTACTAGTATAATCGCCATATTCCCTGTAGACGATGTTTGTTCATTGAATGGTAACACTCAAGATGTAATGGAGTTATTAGAGCATAAAGATAATATTGATAAAACCATGCAAGAAATTATGAAATTTTTTAATTGCATCACATACAGGTTGATTGTTCCTCCATCTGCCCAATCTCGCTTACTTACTTCATGACTCACTAGTCCTTTATACCAATTCCTGGATTGCCCAATATATATGAAAGACTTTTTGCATAAATGCGTCTATAAAATCCAACGTTTTGTCAGACGATATTTTAAAAAAGGAAATTTAAATTTATGTTTATATCAACATTATCACAACGAAATACAGGTGAATTACTCTCTTTCATGGACACTTACTTACTCACTTACTCACTTACTCACTAACTCACTTACTCACTCACTCACTCATACTCACTCACTCACTCACTCATACTCACTCACTCATACTCACTCACTCATACTCACTCACTCATACTCACTCACTCATACTCACTCACTCATACTCACTCATTCATACTCACTCACTTACTCACTCACTCACGTACTAATAGGAGTTCATTACATTGTTAGAAGGCGGAATCCCAGTGTACGACATCAACTCCAGCGAGACCGTGTACCATTATAATGCTTCTGTTAATACTTATGGTTTTGCGACTCGTAAATCCGGCGCGTATAAAAATTCCAAGATGCCATGCATACTGTGGTTGGATGTGAGTCATGACGAGCAGGTAGCATCCATTGAATCAGCGTCTTTATTTATTCACTCACTCACTCACTCACTTATAGGCGCTTGGAAGAATATGTATAGGCACCAAAGACGTCTTTCAATCTAGTAGAAACAACCAAGACAGTCGACTAGCGAACGGAATCTTTTTAGCGGACATTGCTGATATCCGACGAGGTTCATTCAATCACTCGCTCATTCATCCACGCACTTTATTCATTGTTTCCCTCCCAGGTATATCATCGATTGCATTGAAGAAATCCAAATGCCAATGGTTAGAGCCGTCACTACTCGTGAGCATTTCTGGTGCCGAACGTTGTCTTAATTTCCAATTTCCACGATCCAGTAGTATAAGCAGAAACCGTTTTATCGAGCTGCTTAGGCTAGTAGCTATTCAAGGTATTAATCACTAAACCACTCAGTGACCGTTATTAACTAACTAACTAACTAACTAACTAACTAACTAACTAACTCACTCACTCACTCACCCACTCACTCGTTTTAGGCTTAACGGAAGTAGAATTGCATTTACGACGACGGAAATGGCGACGAATTCCCAATGAAATCCCTTATTTGCCGAAAGAAATCAAGCAATCAGATGCGTTACGCATAATAAATTTGTTTCGAAAAGGAATCTTGATCGAGGAAGAGATCTACTCGCCTATAGGTTGCCTATTCCACGTTTACTCTCTCATCATTAACTTACGTACTACTATATCTCTGTAGTGGGCAGTCAAGCAGTGCAACGATTGATGCTGTACAATGAGGAAGACCACACCTTGTCATTCACGGAGGTGTTGGATAGGGCCAACGAGGACCAAGAAACGGATTTTGTACCAACGACAGACAACGTGAAACACGTGAATATTGATGACATCGCAGAGATTAGACCAGGTACGTAGCCTTTTTTGATTTAAAACACAGCTTTGCACACTCACGCACTTACTTGCGCAGGGAAATTCTCGTACATAATTGATGGAGAAGAGTTGCCTTTGATCACGATCATATCTTCGGAGTACGTAATCGCCCTTCCCGTTGCGAACATATCCCAAAGGAATGGTGTGTTAAAGAAGTTTCAGGACTTTGTGCTCTATTTACAAGATAAAGCTTTGGATTTTACAGGTAGGAATCATTCCTTCACTCACTCACTCACTCACTCACTCACTCACTCACTCACTCACTCCTTTAGACACACCAACATCATTTACAAATGAACAGATGTATACAATACCAGAATCCACAAGCGAGAAAAATGAAAATAGTAATAGTATTGATGATATTGATATGTCGACGTTGTCACCAACTAAATCGACTACCAGGTGCTATTATTATAATACTTCAACGCTCTATCACTCTCTCTCTCTCTCTCTCACTCTCTCACTCACTCACTCACTTAATAAAGTAACATAACCACTCCAGTAAATACCAGACATTTATCTGTGTCAATGACTCGCTCTATATCACAAACCCGTCGAAATAGCAATTTATTAGATGCCGGAAGAGACAGCCGCGAGTATGACAGCTTCAGTAGAGCGAGAGAAAGTAGTATGAGTAACAGGTCTTCAATATCAGAATTAGAATTTATTGAATGAGAGAAATAGAAAGTAGTTAGTAATGAAAATATATTTGTTTCTTTGTATACAATCACGATATAAACGTGTCTTATGATCGAGTTATTACATTTTTATCATTATATTGGTATTGAGAAATTATCAATGACCGCCAATATTCGAGTGAGTACCATGAGTATGTTTATGAGCATCATGATAGTCATTATGGTGATCCCGATGCCCATGTTTATGGTGATTAACTAACGAGTCACGTACATCAGTGTGAGAATCATGCTTATGATGTTTCTCTTTTTCCTCATATTTATGTATAGCATCAGGTAGTTTGTGCCAATCCGCATTATGATCATCATCACCATGACCTGTGATAAAAGCAAGGGAGTAATGAAATGAGTAAATAATTTACGAGTGCTGGTGAATAACCTTTGTGTACATGTGGATCATGATGATGATGGGCCACATGCCCAGCATGCGCCAGTTCATTCGGTTTAAACCCTTCAAGATGATGATGTCCATGGTGTGGATGAAGATGCACATGTGGAACATGATCCAAACCAAGATTATGCTGCATCTGAGCCCGCTCTTCAGCTGTAACTCGCGATCCTTCGCATCCCATTGAACCTTATATAGCTAGATTTACCGCCTGTTTGAAATTAGCCACAGAGGACCAATAGGTAAGCCCAGGAATTTTCTGCCTAATTTACGTAACGATGATGATCCCTGGGGGATTAGGGATTATCAGGTGGAAGACAATGTCTCACATTGTGAGTCATAATGTGACTGTAACTGTGACATTGTGATCGTTATAAATTGTGCGAATGATTTAAAATTACAACAATATTATTACTAAATCAAATGAAAATGTTTTATTACAATGCTGGTAACTGTGCATATATAATCTATACAATCGCTAGATTGCAGTATTGGAAACCATAAAATTACAAAACAAACTTGGCGAAATGTTAAATATTGGATATCAACCAATCTTCGCTAGCATCCGCGCATGCTAGTTAGTCTAGTTGCGCAAAGCGTTGTTAGCGCGAAATACAAAATCTTAATTGACAACCAAGACAAGACTGTCATACTATATTGTGCCATAATAGAGCAGTCACGCCCTAGCAGGTAGTTAATGAAATAATTTTAAATTTCAATGGATGGTCGCCACCTGCTCTATCAATTAATGTAAATTTTAAATAGTGATACAAGGAACCTAAACGAATAATTAATGAACCAGTAAGAGTGTAAATAAGTGAAATAAGCATGTAAATGAGTACTGTTTGAAGAAATCAAGTGATCATCAACGATATCAAATTGAAGCAAATGGTGTTTGTTGTCATTCTTCACTTTCCACGATGCACTGCGAAATGTATAAACTATTTTATGAAGTTCGAATAAGGGAATAAGTAAGTGAATTTATTAATAAATGATACCCGTTGAGAATGAAAATCCTTTTGCATTATCAGGATGCGCATAATATGATGGCAAATGAGATAGTTTTGTATATGATACATCATCTGTTGATACTTCAAATGGATTTGGCAATGATTCTGATAAATAAACGTCCACACCCCCCGCGGTGTTATTGTACGTAGTGAGAATTGTCACTGAAAATGACTTTATATCACCAAAATTGACGGCAAATATAATGGATGAGTTCAAGCAGTCTTCGTGATCTACAATCCAACCAGGTTTCCCGATTACATCTTCTTTATAATCCCAGCATTTCATGTTATTTCCTCCTACTGATATGTTTTTGACAAGCGTTGGCAGGTTATGGGTATAATTGTATAAAATTTCTGGTGAGTTCAAATGATCAACAGTGAAAACATCATTATTGCACACATCTTTATCCAATTCTTGACTATATCTACTGACATACGATAACATACCGGGGTCGTACTTAGTCGTATTACTATTGGAATAGGTACTGTTTAAATTTTTGCTAAAATAATAATGAAATATTTTCGCTACAGTACCGTGAGCAACGGAACCAGGATGCGCACATGTACGACCACATTCCCAGTGTTTTCTGGGTGCTGGACAAACGAAGTTCGACCAAATGGCATATTTCTGAGAGACTAAAGGTACGAAGTATGTGTTTAGCAAGTTATATCTTGAATAATCCATTGTGTAGCATGCTAGGTCCTCGATGCAGTTAGGACTAAGCTGATGACCATTTCTAATGAGCAAATATTCAAATAGTAAGTAAGAGCAATTTAGCGACTAGGCACACACATACCTGTGGTTAATTGCAACATTTAAATACATCACTGCCGGTTTTGATGGCATCGCTAATATTCTTCTAATGATGACCTCTGTCACAGAATTTAATTCTTCTGTTTTCTCATAATTTACATCACTATATTGAACACAATCATTTACATCATAATCAATAATAACCAAGTCGACGGTGGTAGTATTGTGTAATAATGAGGACAATCTATATAATAACCATGTTGATGTGGTCGCACCAACCGCATAATTAGATACAGTTAGTTTGCCTAAGGAGTAAGTGATATATTGTGAGTAACTGGAACAAATTAGACGTATGAGCAAGGAAGTTTACTACCTTTAGTAGTGTGAACAACATTTGTTGATGCATCCCATAATCGTTGCAATTGATCTGGCCATGCATTATTTATTCCACCCGCTTGTCTTCCAGCAGTAAATGACCCACCAAATACAATTACATGCACATTTAAACCCTGGGATAACTTATAAAAGACATTATTTATTCTTTCCTTATTAATAATACTATGGCTCGTAGGGATATAATTATGCTCCATATTACTTAATAATTCAAGTGACATTTCACCTGAGTAAACAACAAATTAGTAATACGTAAGTAAGTAGGGATGTAATTAAGTTTACCAATGAATGTATCACTTTTGCCATCCCATTCAGACTCACACGCAGTCTTGTTCCACATCCATGATGTATAGTTTTTGTTGTTTGTGTCTCCACAATATGTACTATAAATGTATGAAGAGTTGTGCAGAAACAAGTCACACAGCAACCCTGTTATGTACATTGATAATATGAGCAGCAACAAGTAACCCATGATGCGATGGCAATCGTGACATGCGCAAGATTAAGAACCTAAGCTACTTTCCACGCACCGCACGATATACAATAAATGATTCTATCTGCGTCACTTGGTAGCCGTCTCCTTCCCAAATAGACCAATGGTGTAATCTTCCCTTCTTCGCCGAATCTGTCTAAACCAACTCAACAAATTTTAAATTCGGCGACTTCGACAAAGTAGTGTACCGGTATATTTTACTGTTGACAAAATGACCAAGTGACTTAATTTGACTCAACTATGTATATAAGTGGTTTCAGCTTTAGATTAGGCACATGGTAATATTTAATACGATGTTGTAATGTATCATAGGAACCTTCTCACATATTTTATGCACCTTTACTTCTACTTTTGGCGAGAGGCCAACACACATCTGGGCACTATATCATCAGAAGCAAGTTTAATTAGTCGAATTTAATTACGTCATACAGTATTTTACTAGGTACGCAGGTTAAATTTAGTTCGTACCGGTGTAAAATAAATACACCGTGCACTGACAGTAGAATCAATCACTTCATAACTGACTAGAATCAAGTCGAAGGTACCTGGTTGGTAACTGTGTAAAGTTGTCTGCACTTTGTTCTTCTTATAAGTAATTTAATATTAAAATGAGTATTGAGTCCCAAGTACATGCATTAGAAAATCGTTTAAAAGCATTAGAAATAACGAATGTAGCTGCTGCAAATACTTCGAATGAACTGAAAGAGTTCCAGATGTATATGTTATCTAGATTACGAGAAATCAAGAGCAAGCTTTCAAGTGAAAATAGTAATGGTCCAAGCAATGGAAATAATAATAGTCAATCTGTTGAGTATAACCAATTAATAGCCGAAAATCAAAAATTAAAAAAGGAAAACGAAAAATTAAATTATAGAATTGCAATTTTAGTGAAAGCAATGAAAGAGAAGTGAGAAATTTCTTTCTTTAATGTATATTATATTCTTGTAAATTAATAAATAAGTTAATAAATTAGCAGTACATTACTGAACCCAATTAAAATTGCAAAAATCACGAGTGCATTGAATGTAACATAATTTGCACAACATTAATTAATCCTTTCGTAATAAGGTAAGATGTTGCGAGGTTACTAGTTAGTATGTGCTAGGAAAATCCTTACAACAAGTATTTGAAACCGTTACAATTAAGCCAAGGGGAATAGAACTAACTAGAAGTAAAAGAACAATTGTTTCTCTCATTACATAACTTATACAATCGCTTTCAACTATTCTAACATTATTCTTTTGATTATTTTCCAGAGTCGGTATAACGACAGGCCTTGTTTTTAAAAATACCAGTTAGAAATTGTTGAAAAATCATCAAACTCCTTTGGAAACGCGATAAAAAGCGAGCAGATGGGTCTCACCTTCGGGAAGACAGCCGGGAAGGCGGGCAGTGTGCAACTGCTCGAAGAAACTAAAATATTTGCGTTATGTAAGTGGAACACTATTATATATTTAATTGCTTATTTTTTAAACCATACTTATTCGCGTATTTTATGAATAATTTATTTACTTACTCGCTATTTTTCAATTATCATAGGGACATTAGATGATGTGAAAGAATTACACAAACGATTTTGTCAGCAAATCTTTGGTTTTGCAATTGTGAAAGCACAATTTGAGAATATTATGTCATTCAAACATGGTATGTCTGCGCATTGCCCACTGGGTAAATTGTTTGATATTCTCGACAATGATCATGATGGTAATTATATTCATTTATTCGTATTGATAATTCACTCTTAAGCACTGATACTATAGGTAGAATTGACGGTTTAGAATTATTAGGTGGTGTCGCACTAGTATGTCAAGCACCATTTGAAGATAAAGCCCGATTTTGCTTTGAATTATATGATTTTAATTTAAATGCAACATTGTCACGTAAAGAGATCGTTGTAATGATGATGGAAAGTATATGTGGTATGAATGTATTAACTGGTGGTGATGAAAGATTAGAACCAAAAATTGAATATTATGAGGAATTAGCACTTGATGCATTTAATCGTGCTGATCGTGACGGCTCTGGTCAAATATCGTATGACGAGTTTATATTATGGGCTCGATCAAACCGCGAATTGATGCAAGCACTCGAAACATTAAGTAAAATATGTTTATCAGCAAAAGATGATTTTGATGTTGATGATAGTGCGGATGAAGCTGATGAAACATTATACCCAGTAATTGATGATTTGAGATATAAAATCATTGATGATACCACTTTATCTAAGTATGAATCTGATGGAGATGATGAAGATGTTGTTTTGGATAAAACTGGTATTATACCAGATATTGGTGAACTCGTTAGTTTACCAAATCTTCGTAAATTAGAACTTTCCGTTATTCAATGGAAAGGTAAAATACAGGAACCAACAAATTATTATCCTTCGGCAGAAGGTGTGGACACCAATCTAGAGTTGAATTGGGTTTATGGATACAAAGCAACAGCATCTCATAATTTATGTTATGTCCAAACGAGTTCAAACGACACTGATACCATAAAAGAACGTAAAATTGTCTACACAACAGCCACTTTTGGAGTTGTTTACAACATTGCATCAAAGGAGCAGTCACTATACACTGGCCATGACGAAGAGATCACTTGTTTGGCATTACATCCTTCATCAAATTTAGTTGCTACTGGTGATAAAACAAATAAAATTCATATTTGGAATGTTAGTTCATGTGAATGTGTTCTCATCATCGCTGGTATTATTAACCTTGGTGTCAATCATTTACATTTCTCACCAACCGGTGATAGATTAGCAGCCATTGGTTTGGATCCAGATCATTCAATTGCTTTATATGATACTACCACCGGTAATATTATCTCATCTGCAAATGGATTAAGCAAACCAAATTATGTGAATGATATTGCTTACTCACCCGACGGCACTGAGATAGTCATCGTTGGTGACAAGCAAATCAAGTACTTCCATGCCGTGAACACTAATAAACGTGCAATTAGTTCTAGTTTTGGTCGTATTGGTCGTGGTGGAGTGATACAAATGTATTTATCTGCAATTTATTTCAATGATGACGTACTTGTTGGATGTATGTCAGGTGAAATCTATCGTCTTCGTAAAGAAAATTGTGTACAAATTATCCAAGCTCATGGATTTAATGAGCCAGTATTAAGTATGCACTTCAACATCTCTGAGGGTATTTTAGTCACGTCTGGCAATGATGGATTAATCAAGACTTGGGACAGTTCACTGAAAGAAATTGGACAAGTGTTAGACATGACAGAGGATTTGGATGGTGATGGAAAAAGTGACTCCGGCGCAGCGGATGGAATTGTTATTGGTTTATTTTCATATCAAGACAAAATTCTTATTGGTACCAAAGGATGTGATATTTTTGAAGCTACGATGCCATCCAATCCTAGCGAAGGATACGATTTGTCACGTATTACATGGGGTCATTCCAAATCTAAAATCAATTGTATGTCGTTACATCCAAGTCGCGATGAGTTCATAACTTGTGGTAAAGATAAAACAATTCGAATCTGGTCTATAAGGTCTCACGAACAATTGAACATTCGTCAATTACATATTCAAGGTACCGCCGTTGCATACAATTGTATTGGGGATGTAGTTGCGATGGGTATGATTGATGGATCTGTTGCATTAGTCGACACCACTACGTCATTGCTACGGGTGTATGCTACATTTTCTCACTCTTCGTTGCCTATAACTGTGATATGTTTCAGTAAAGACAGTAAATATTTGATTGTTGGTTCAAAAGATACTAATATTTATGTGTATAAACAGACAAATGACAAGAAATATGCGCGCTACGCCATCTGCAGAGGCCATGAAAGCTCTATCAAGCACATTGATGTTTCGGTCACATCAAATTACATTCAATCTAATGGTGTCCAAGGCGAACTATTGTATTGGGACATGCAAGGTAATCCAATAAAACACACCGCCACGATTCGTGATGTCAGATGGAATACTAATACATGTGTCTATACTTGGGCGACACAAGGTATATTTGCTGAAAATTCAGATTACACGGAAGTATTGTGTACCGATGCCATAAGTGATATTGGTGTATTAGTATCCGGTAAAAAGGATCGCACAATAAACATATACAAGTATCCAACGCCTGAATCATGCGCGTCCCATCAAACCTATGTAGGTCATGCAAGCAAAGTGAAGTGTGTAGCATTCAATTATTCTAGACGTTATGTGGTATCCGTTGGTGCTAACGATGGTACTATTTTGCTATGGAAGCACGAATTACAAGCAGGTGATGATAGTGATACTGAACGCAGACGCGCCTCCCGAGTAAAGAAAATGTCCACACTTACCGAAGCTGCCGTTACAAGAGGAGAAGGTTACTTTGATAATTGTACCAAAGTCGAAGGTGGTAAGACTAAAATACCTTCGGGTGACGTCGTCAAACCAGTTCGCCCTTGGCTTAGTTCTGTTATCGAGGCAACCGAATTCAAATTTAGCAATTCTAGTACCGATGTTGATTTAGAATTACAATGGATTCATGGTTATCGTTCTCATGATACCAAGAATAATGTACGTTATTCTGCTTCTGGTTCTGTTGTCTATCATGCCGCTACTATATGTATCGTATTCAATAAGAGTACAAGAAAACAGAAATTTATTAACGGCGCACATACTGCGGACATCATTAGTTTAGCAGAACATCCTTCGGGTCAGATATTTAGTACTGGTGATGTAGCTAAAGACCCCCGAATCGTTATTTGGAATAGCACTGACAACACAGTGATTGCTAAGATTAATAAAGTGCACAAAGGAGGCATTGCATTCCTAAGTTTCAATTCACGTGGTAATATATTAGCTAGTGTAGGTTTAGATTCCGACAACACATTGGTACTACACGATTGGGGTAAAGGAGCGACAGTTATGCGCACTTACACTGATAAAAGAAAAGTATTATGTGCCGGTTTCTTGTATTCGGATTTATCACAAGGAAAACAGCATGACGTGGTTGTTCTTGGTGGTGAAAAATACTTAAAATTTTGGTGGTCAGTTGGTAAAAATGTGAAATCTCAACGCGCTATTTGGGGTTTATGTGTCCCAAGTACTATCATATCCGTGGCCAGTGCATCGAGCAATGTGTGTGTCACTGGTACTATAACGGGTGATCTTATCATTTGGCACAATTTCAAGGCAATTTGCAGTGTAAAAGATACTTACGAGACACTTGCATACCACAGTCCCGTTGATCATTACAAGAAGTGCAAGTACCTACACAAATCACCCGTCAACTCAATATGGGCGATACCTGGTACTATTGATGAAATTTCAATATTTCCTAATGGAGATTACAAAGATAGTACTATTGAGCATAATTTTATGAATGGCTATAATGCCTGCTGCCGCTATATCACTGGTGATAAAAATGGCAATGTTTGTATTTGGCGTATGTACCAAAGTCCCAAGGAAAAAATAGATGAATATGATTCAAGTCCATATGAATTGCGACTAGTAAAAGCCTTCAATATCGTACAAGCGATGTCTAATATAATCAATCCAACTCGTGGTCACATCGCCGAGTATACCGTCATTCCCGATGATCAGTCCAATAGTATTCGATCAATAACTGAACGTGACGGACTCATATTAATTGGTACCATTAAAAGTGAAATTTATGAGATAACAGATGACTCTATTCCATTTATTGAGAAAACGTTTAAAGGCAGCAATAGCTTTCAAAGCCCGTATCATAACGGTAAATTGAAATACGACACGTTACCTGCACAGAAACTAGTCTCTTGTAATAATAAAGGTGAGTTATGGGGCTTAGTATCTCATCCTCATTTGCCAATATACTTCACAGCAAGTGACGATCCATCATTACGGGTGTGGTCATTGCAAGATCATAAACTGATTTCATATTGTATGCTACCAGACAAATGTCGTGCTATTGATATTTTTCCAAATGTTGGTAATTCTGAGAAACGAGAAGAGATTGCAATTGCAGTCAATAGTCAAGTTTGGATTATACCATTAGAAATACTACTCAATCCCCACAATAAACCAGGTGTTACTATCGATCCTGAACTAGATGGCAAAGAGATCAATATTTCAGAGTCCAATACCACCGTGACAAAACAAATCGATGAAAAAGCAGTGCCAAATGAAGCGAAAGAAGGAGTCGTTAGTACGGTTGAAGTCTCATTAGAAGGCAGTGTTACTATAAGCAACGAGGCGGGGGCGTCGGATGCTAACTCAAGCGAAGAAAAGGATAAATCAGATGATGGTGTTAAGACTGATGCGGAAGGATTACCACCTATCAAAAATGAAGCTAACAGCGAGATTAAAGAGGTGTCAGCTCCAGTGATCAAAGTATCTACCAACTTGGAGAAAGTAGTTGGAGATGAAGATATCAAGGTGTCAAAAATTAAGAAAATACCTAGTAACAATCCAGAATTGAAAATTATTGGTCCGAGTCAGTGGATCCAAGAAATTAAATATTCATTTGACGGCAGTTTTCTTGCTGTTGGTTGTCACGACAACAATTTATATCTCTATAGAACCAGCAATTGGGAACTTGTGAATAAGAAAACAAATGGCACTCCTGGTCATTCGGCCAGTGTTGGTCGTATTAATTTCGGTGTAATTTTGACAAAATCGGTGGCTAAAATTAACGACAAAGAGTTTAAATCCGTTAAAGATGGCGAATCTATACAGTCAATTCTTCGCAACAAAGCGAAAGTCAATGAAGTAAAATTGGAATTACCTCAAGCTGGAACGGAACAGAAATTAATTGACGGCGATAAACCCAACTCCCAAGCGACCATGAACACGGTAGCCGTTAAATCCTCTGATGCGAAGAAACCCACAGAGAGATTAATCACTGTTTTATTAGGTTCCTATTACTATGAAGATAAAAAAGAAATTGTGGAGTATACCAAGTACGTTGACGAGTATGGGAAAATACTGTTACTGCAGATCGGTAATAAGCGCAAATTAAATGAAAATGATATATGTATTCAAACAAGCGCAGATGACTATCAGCTTTTATACTGGAATTGCAAAGGTGAACGTTTAATGCATCCTTCTCTATTAAAAGATGTATGGTGGGCAGACTACACATGTCCTTATGGATGGGCAGTGCAGGGTATATGGTCGTCATGCTCAAGTGATGGTGATATAAATTGCGTTAGTAGATCTCGTAGTTGGATGAAAGTGCCTGTGTTAGCCACTGCAGATGACTTCGGTAGAGTCCAACTATATAACTATCCATGTACATCAGAAGGAGCTCCAGAAAAGTCCTATAAGGGTCACTCAGGACCTATTTCGAATATCTGCTTTAGTCATGATGACTCTTATTGTGTGTCTGTAGGGGAAGACGATCGTTGTATCTTTGTATGGGCTACTGATATTCAAGAAGAAATTAGGGAGCGTATGGCGCTTGGTTTGTATGCTTTTAATCCTAAAATTGTGGTTTACTCTGGTGATGATAGTGCCGACTATAAAAAGCTTGCGAACATTTTGTTGAATAACCAAGATGCGATGCAGATTGATGGTGTAGCCCCACTTGAGATTATCGAAGAAGTTAGTGATGCTGAGCATGTGACATTACCAGTTAAACTATCGACTGCCGCCGGTGATCAAGCGCAAGCAGTCAAACCATGGAAAGGCACCATAAGAGAGCCATCTAACTTTAAAGAGCCACCAAATGCGGCAAGTGCCCCAGACAGTACCTTGCAATTATCGTTTGTATACGGTTACCGCGGTTGGGATTGCCGAAATAATATTGGTTTCGCCGATTCTATTAATGAAGTTGTCTACCATGTCGCTGGTATCGGTATAGTGTATAATTCCAACGATCATACTCAAGTATTAAACACCGAACATGACGATGATATTATCTCATTGGCAATTCATCCGGCTGGTCATACGGTTGCAACGGGAGAAATCGGCCCAACTCCCAAGATTGTTCTATGGGATGCTAATACTGGTGTCACTATTAACACCATAAAATATCACAAGAAAGGTGTTTCGGTGCTCCGTTTTTCTGGCAGTGGCAATTTATTAGTGTCAATCGGCATGGATGATGATCGAATGGTTGCGGTGCACAATAGTAGTAACTGCCACTTAGTTGGTAAAGGCAAAGTCGGCAAAGGTATTGACATTTATTGTGTTAATATCATCGATGACAAATTCCTCTTGACTGGTGGTAAAAATCACATTAAATTTTGGGAATTACCCGCACCTAATCAAAGTGTAAGCGAGTTATCGTCGAAAGGCGGTATTTACAACAAAGCAATTACGTCGAAAACAGTTGTTTCTGCGACAACAATAGGCCAAGATTTTGTAACGGGTATGGTTGATGGCAAGATATTATTGTGGAAAGAGAAAAATAATACCAAGTATATCGAAGCACATAATGGCGCTGTTACTGCGATGTGCAATACCGGCAACTCTAAGAATAACGAAGGTGGTTTACGTTTTATTTCTGGTGGTAAAGACGGATTTGTACATTTATGGAACCAACAATTTATCAAGTTGTGGACGTTAAATTTGAAAGAGTCCACACCCGTATCATTCAAACCGGAAATACAAGCATTAGCATGGAAAGACGACAGACTTTTGATGGGCACCAAAGGTTCAGAGATATATGAAGTGAACATGTTGAATCCTTCAGAAATGTATCGATGGATGCAAGGACATTACCAAGAGCGAGCAGAAGCATGGGGCCTAGCATGTCATCCATCCTCTAATAAGGTTGTTACAGGTAGTGATGATACAACCATAAGAGTATGGGATTTTAAGTGTAGACAACAGATTCACGTTGTCTCACTAAATGAAAAGGTAAGGGCTGTTGCGTACAGTCCTGATGGCACCCAAATTGCTGCCAGCACCTATGATGGCCGTCTTCATATTTTATCAGCGGATTTAAGCGTTAGAATAGCAGATGTTTTAGTTGCAACGGAATGGTCTCAATGCTTGGCGTATTCCCCTGATGGATCGACCATTGCGGTTGGATCACACGATAATACCATCTATTTACTCGACACCACAACATTTTCTTGTCGTGCAAGATGTAAGAAGCATCATTCTTATATTACCGCACTTGATTTCAGTAGCGACAGTAAATATTTACAATCCGTATCCGGAGACTATGAATATTTATTTTGGGATGTAGCTACAGGAAAGCATATTACAAGTACATCGGATGTAAGAGATGTAAAATGGGTTACATTTACATGTATGTTTGGATGGCCAGTGCAAGGAATATGGCCAGCAGCATCAGACGGTACAGATATAAACAGTGTTGACCGTAATAATGCGAATTCATTAGTAGTTACCGGAGACGACATGCGACGTGTAAAATTGTTTAGATATCCATCAATAAAAGAGAAATCCGCATTCAAAGAATATAAAGGACATTCCGAGCATATAATGCAAGTGCGATTCAGTTATGATGGACAATATGTAGCCTCCATCGGTGGTCTCGACAAGACTATATGCCAATGGGAGGTGAAAAATGGAAAGTAAATCAAAGTAAAATGTGTGTAATTAATTAAATTATAGTATCTCTACATGTGTACAATCCTTACATATTTATTATTTTACAATTCATCAATCACAGTGCTGTCAACACGATCCAATAGCACCCATCTACGTCCATACGCATTATTCCCCGAAAGACTTAAGTTTACTTTTTGGATACCATCAACATAGTGATTCATCGTTACACATTTGTCATACTTGATATTGAAATTAAACCCTTCTGTCTTGCTCGGTGCACATATGGTGCCAATAAACCAACCGTGCGCTTTAACAGCATCACCTTCCCATAGATACAAGATTTTTCGTTTCAATAAATTTGCCGGGATTAACTCAATAGGAATATTTTGAGATTGTACATAGCCAGGCGGTATTAAACTCGGTAATGGTCCACTGTTTAATGCTATCGTATCAATTTCACCTTTGCGCAATTTTTTCTTTTCACGAACCGATTTACGCCATGCTAATGTTTCTTTACGTCTTTCAGTTCTATCTAAATCAAATAATGATGATCCAATTGGCAACTCTTTCAACGGATGAATGTCTAACGAGTCATCACTGCTATTATCAGACTTATCATCATCACTACTGCTACTACTTTCCTCAACCTCTCCTTTATCACTAAAGGCACCTCGCCGTTGTTGGTATAATATTCGTTTCTTCTTCTTTCTTTTGGGAATATTTTCTGCTGTAGGTGATTCACTCACTGCATCATCTGCCGCATTTTTCATCATCAAATCATCGATGAAAACACTCTCTGGAACAGGTACAACTAATGTGCTATCATTTTGAACCTTTTCCTTAATTAATTTGCCTAAAACCAGTCATATGAGTTAGTAATTGAGTGCTATTGGGTGTGATATATAATTGGTACCATATTTTTTTTCTAATGCATCAATAAGTTCCAATTCTTTATTAGTATATTTTTCGAGTAATTTATCAATATTTTTTAATTTTTCCTCATCAAATCGTGTGTAGTACAACGTCAACAAGTGCTTTATCGAAACAGATTCACTAAGAGTTATATATTCTATCACTTCTTCTTCTTTAGTCTCATTCTTAGCATCACCAGCATTTATAATTGAATTTCTTTCCTTTTTTTTAGCATTTTTAATTGCATTTCGATCAATAGAAACTGGTGCATCTATTATTATTTGTTTCACTTTCTTAACTCTTTTTAAAACTTTATGTTCAACTTCAATAGGTGCATTATTAAATGCTAAACAACAACAACTTGAATAGTTTTTCGTAATTTTTTTACCAGACTCAACATCATCGACAATATCAATTTCAATTTCTTCATATTCATCATCTTCAGCTTTAGCAGCCTTTAAACTATCCGCTAATGCTTGTTTCTCTTTCATCTTTTTTACACGATCACGACGTGTTTCTTTTGCATCTGGTACTTCATCTTCAGGTGGTAACTCTTCAACAACTACATCGGGAATATACTTAACTGGAATCCGATTCCGCTCAGAATAGCGGAAATCTGCACGGGGAATAGAATAGAGTAATCTACGATACAAATTACAGCCACAATAGAGTAGTAACAGTCCAATTACTGCACCCGTGACGGATATAATCAGAATTAAGTCAAGCATTTAAACGTAAATGAAATGAAAAACTTCGATATTCATCTTTGCAACGAGAATATAACCAATTCAACGAAGAAACAACATCATAATTTGACGTTAACTCCGTTTTTCAGGTACCAAGAACTGACAGAACTGTTTTTCAAGAAATTGTAATCCCTAATCCCTAACCACATCCCTCAAGTATAAATGAAACAAGACATATGCAAACTTGAGTGCAGCGGCAATCACAGTCCTAGCAGTTGATTAGACTGTTGATTTCTCATTATTCTTAATCAAGATCGATGGGCCGCAAAGCAGGTCCCGGCACCCGGCACCAGCCCACAAAATTAATTAGGACCCAAATAAACAGAAAAAAATGTTGCGTAATTTGCGTCGTTTGCATGCACGTTCGTCACTACAGGCTGGCCTAAAGCTGGCCGCGCCGCAGGCAGTCGCGGGAGTGCAACTGAAACAAACACGTAGAAATTATATGCAAATTGCACGAGAATATAATAGAAAAACCGGAATAAATCAACATGGTAGACGCGGTAGTGCAAGTAAAAGTATTCAAGCAATAACCTCTACAATTGCGGATAATGAAGATGGTGATGGTAGTAGTAGCAGTAGTTCTGATTCAGATTCAGATTCAGATTCAGATTCATCTTCAGATGAAGAAGAATTGAAAGAAATGAGAAAAAATAGATTTTTGAATGAGAATTTGTACAAGGAAAATGCTCTAATAAATGACGAGGATGAAGGCAAAAAAAGTGTTGCAGTGAAAACTAATAGGGGTCATAAGATTATTCGACCTAAAAAAGAATACTTTTCACTTGCTAAATACTTCACTCAATTTAATAATGATACATTTAATAGCGGAAATATTTATAGTATTCCAAGTGGTGGATATATTCAATTGGATCGCAATGATTTGAATAAAGTTATACCCGAAGGTTTGTATTGTATTTCTTTTTTCTAATGTCTTATTTACTCATTTAACTTTCATAAGGACTTTCTGGTGAAACTGAAGAAGAATTTTCTTTGACTGATAATACCTCATGGATGATAAGAGAACCCACTAAAATTGTTTGCAGTTTATTAGATGAATTTAAGAGACGCAAAGTTAGTAAATTACCTACCAAGACTCCATATAAACCTATTCAAAGTAATAAATTACCAATGGCTTACCGTCATAATTTTATTAATGGCCTTACCGATCGTCCTGAATGGTCTGATGCTGAAACTCGTGTATATTATTATTCGAAGGAAATCCAACCACACGATTTATCGGAATTGCATCGTGAAAGTGTCAAACTTCGTAAAGATGGTGAACGTATCGATGGTTTGAATCCTGATGATATTACAGATGTGAATCGAGTCGATCGAGTAGTTAAAGATATTATTTCTTTACACTCAACGAATGAATATGATGACAATCGTCTGGTATTGCCCCCTTATTCTCATTATTATTATTTATTGATACTCACGCAATATCTTATTCATTAAAGGTATCCGATGTACCAACAAAGGTATTGTTGAATGGTGATCGTGGTAATGGTAAGAGTGTAATACTTAATCAAATTGTATATCATGCCCGTAAAAATGGATGGATTTGTTTATTTATCCCTAATGGTTGGGACCATGTGCAAGAGGGAATGTGGATTGATCCACTTTTTCCTAAACGTGCAAATAAATCAGAGTTATATGACAACTGTTTAATGTCAGTAGATGCATTACGTGGATTCTATAAAGCGCATCAGAATATATTGGCGACTATTGATTTGAGTGATAATCGCATTGTTGATAAGTATAAAGAAGTTTTAAAAGAATTCACCGAAAGTTGGAATAGAAATAAGAATATGCCTGGTAGAGACAAAATGTCGTTTATTAAGTTACGTGAAATTATAATGGGTAAGTAGTTATCATTATCATTATCCTGCTGGTTATAATTTATTTCTTTCCTTTATTCTAGGCGAGGATGAGTATATTAAAGAAGAGGATGATAAAGATCAAGAAGTATTGGCTAGTTTTGATTATCCTAAATTTCAGGTGAAAACATTACGTGATCTTTGTCTATTAGGTATATGCTTCCGCCAAATCAGTGGTAGTGTATTCATCGACTTAGTTGACGAGTTAAAAAAGCTTAATATTCCTGAACATCCTGTGTTAGTTGCCGTTGATCAATACAACACATGGGAGGTACCTTCGATTTACAAATACAATCACAAAGTGATACATTCCAGGGAGTTATGTGTACCACACGCATTACAATTCCTATCAACTAAACGTGATGACGCTGTAAACTGGAAGCTATCCAATGGTATTTGTATCGCATCCACTTCTTTTGCACACGCAGAAGGACGCAATATGAATTACAAGGAAAATTACAGATCTATACCTTTAATGATACAAGTTCCATTGTACAATCGTGTCGAGTTTTTAGCAGCTATTACTAATTACACAAAGTATAAAATACTGGATGATGAACATACATTTCAAGAAATAATTGGCTATAGATCATATTGTGGCAGTAATCCATGGCAAGCAAGGGTTGAAGCCGGTGGTTATTTCTTTCCATTATCCATGGACGATGACACTGTATTCAGCGACTTCGTCACGATGGATTTCGATGATAGTTTAGAGAAGAAAATGTTACCGTTTGAGTTTCAATATATTGGTGGAGATTCCGACGCTGTTGAAGAAGAGCTCACTCTTGGTGATAAAATAGGAAAAAATAAGAAGAAGTAAGAATTTCTTAAGTGTAATCTAAAAAATATATTATCTTGAGGACTCGTTTCTACACAATTTTTATATTACATATTACAATTATTACTTCAGGCTCTCGGAGGTGACGAGCCATCGCTGTTTAAACTAGTGGTATGAACTTTTATTGCTACATCATTATTATTGTTACTTTTATTAGGCAATTTAGTGTTATTCTTAAGGTGTTGTACTTTTTGCATCTTGATTGATGTCGCAGCAGTTACAACTGTGGGGTTTATATTAACATTATCGGTATTGACTGCTGTCGAAGTGCTACTGGTTCCATTACACATTGATATAATCTTTTCTCTACTTAATACACGTTGACCAGAGGATGATTCGTTGGAATTAATCACATTTATATTAAGATCTGCTTCTTCTTTTTTCTTATACTTGGCTATAATTTGACTGATAGAACTTTTACCAGGAGTATCATGATTGTTCTCATCATCAGAGTCCATGTCATCGACCCATTGATTGATTGCAGCTAAACTTCCTTGTAGATTAAAGCCTAGAGACATACCATATTGATCATTACTTGGGATTAAAGCATCAATATCTACGGATAATGATTGATTTGATATTCTTATGATAGGGTGCTCTGGAGTTGATATCATTGAAATATCGTTATTAGAAAAGTTAATACTTGATTCATCCCCAATACTTGACGGTGTAGCATTGATATTTTTAACAGTAGACGTGGGTGGTGTGGAATTAACCACTTTTGTTGTTTTACCTTGTCGACGTGTTTGAGATGTCATTAATCGATGACGAGATGCATGAGATACTCCAATATACTCATCATCACTGTTACTGTCACTATTGCTATCGCTATCATCGTTATGATGACGAATAACTATGTCCTTATGTATTATACTAGATCCTTTGTTCACTTTCTCTGCACTAGAAACACTTACATTTGGTAAAAATGTTAATGGTTTCTCCAAATTATTATTACAGTTTCCACTTGATACTTTAAATGGCGCAGAATTAAATTGATTCGAACTTCTAGATCGCCCTACCGCAGATTGTGGTCGTGTATTAGTACTAATACTAGCTGGTACTTCACTTCGACTAGTCGTGATAGCAGACATTGGACGCTGTTTTATTTGTTTCACTTTTTCTTCATTAATGTCATTCAATTTATTAGACTTGCCTTTATGCAAGTCTGTAATATCCCCTTCACTAAAGAATGGTACCATATCACTGGTACCATTTGGATCATGTTCTTTGTTATTTTCTATTTTCCTTCGTCTCATTGCTGCTGCTACATTACCAGCTAAAACAACTGTTGATCCATGTGTAAGCTCACTACCAGTTTCTAGTAGTGAACTAGGTATCTCTTCTTTTCGTTTCTCATTTACTATGCTACTACTACTACTACTATTATCACCTACTTCATTACTATGAATAGTACTAACTGCTTCTAATATCATACTATTACTAATCTTTTGTTTGGCCTCTGGATCAACAGGGACGCCATCCAATAACTGCAATGTATTTATTAGCGACGCAACAATCAAACGATAATTCTGTGCATTAGATATAGGATTCCTGGTTATAAATAAACTTTTGAATTTATAACAAGACGATAGTGTATCAGTAAATGATAAATCATGTATATTGTTGCCAATCAAGTTCAACATACTTAAGTTGTCATGCATAGCTAACGGACTGATATCGTTTATGTAGTTATCAATTAATGAAAGCTCAACTAAACCTGGTAATGCAGATATTCCGTCAATATCATGAAGATTACAATTATTCAATGTTAACACTGTTAATTTGGTAAAATATATACCAAAATTACGAATAGTATTAATCGTACTATAGTCCATATTAAGTGAAATTAATAAAGGACAAATATGAGGCAAGTCAATTATAGATTGTTGTTCAATATTTATCGATAAATCTATACGAGTATAAATTGTAAGAATAATAATGATAATTATATCGAATCGAGTATAAATTAGGCGAGATTGTTATAAAATTGGAGAGGAAACATACCTAAATGCTGTAAATCTTCAACGTTTATTCCTTTACCGAGAATTGTTTGTAGGTCCTCAGCAGTTATATCCCTCATTATACTATTACCATGTTGATCGACCAAACCGTTCTCCGTAAGTACTAATTCGGTGACTGCAGATACGCTAGTCTCCTCTATTTGCACATCTTGGTGCTTCTTGCGCCTCAAAAGAGACAATGTCGACATACGCGTCGATGTTTCTTTCCTTCCTTGTAACATGTCCAACTGACCAAACAAAGGGCCGCATAAGACCGGTACGACACAGAAACCTGTTTGCTTGGTTACCAAGCCTTGGTATGCTAACAACATTAATTATATTTACGATTTTATTGACTGCTTATGCACGGAAGGTTGAAATTATTATGCAACAATCCATTAAAAGCAGATAAGAATAATTTCTTGATGGAAATTTTATGATCAAATAAAATTGTAAAGTAAACAACATTTTAAAATTAAAACACATACATCGATAACAACTACACGACTAAGTATATGATAAAATTGAACGAACCATCGCTAATAATGAGGTTCGTACATAATTTGTTTGCATATTGCTAAATAGTCACCATTACTATCTGGTTTTACACTTGCTCTTTTATTATTAAATATATTTTTAGCAACTGCATTAGCAATTTTAATACTAACATTTCTGATCTCACTTAATGGTGGATATGCACAACCTTGATTTAATCGATCAGCAGAAACTTGCTCTGCAAGTGCAGCAGCGGCAACATAGAAATCATTATCGGTAATAGTTAATGCACCACAAGCTAAGGCACCTAATCCAACACCAGGAAATATGTATGCGTTATTTCCTTGACCTGGAACAAATTTTCTTCCATCTGATAATGTTACAGGATCAAATGGTGAACCAGATGCATAAACACATTTACCATTTGTCCATTCATATGCTTGAGAAGGTGTGCATTCTGCTTTACTAGTTGGATTTGATAAAGCAAATATTAAAGGCGCTTCATTAATTTTAGCCATTTCTTGGCACATTTCCTTTGTAAATGCCCCACCTTGTGCACTTACACCGATTAATGCAGTTGGTTTAATTAATTTTATTGCATCTAATAAATTATCTACACCTTTTGAAGTGCATGTACTTGGTAATGGATGAGCATAAGGTTGTTTATGATGTGCTAATTCATCTGGTCTAGATTTGCATATAAGGCCTTGACTATCAACTAACCAAATATTTTTCCGTGATTCTTCTTCACTGCATCCTTTTTCAAGCATTATAGCGGAACTAATTAAATTAGCAATTCCAACACCTGCCTCTCCAGCGCCATGGAATAAAAATGTATGATCTGATATTCGCTTCTTTTTTGCCAATCCTAATGAAGATAAGATACCAGCAAGAACAACTGAAGCAGTACCTTGGATATCGTCATTAAAACATGATGCAGTATGTTGATGTTTCTCTAATAATTTAAATGCATTTAAATTACCGAAATCTTCAAATTGAATTAAAACATTACGACCATACACACTTTGACAAGCATTAAAAAATTCATCTATTAATTGATCATATACAGGACCTCTTTCTCTTTCACGACGAAGACCTAAATACTGTGCTGAATTACGTAATTCAGCTCTATTACATCCAACATCAATATGCACTGGAAGACATTGACTTGGATTAATACCTGCACATGCCGTGTATAATGCTAATTTGCCAATAGGTATTCCCATTCCATTAACACCTAAATCACCAAGTCCAAGGATTCGTTCACCATCAGTAACAACAATTACTTTAATATCTTGATGAATATAATTTTTTAATATTTGCTTGATATTACCCATATCATTGATAGATAAATATAATCCACGTGGAACTTGACGATAAATTTTTCCCCATTCTTGGCATGCTGCACCAACTGTTGGAGTATAAACATATGGCATAGCTTCAGCTGTATGCTTAGTTAATATGGCATAAAATAAAGTTTCGTCCGAATCTTGAATTGTATGAAGAAAAACGTATTTGTCTAATGGTTGAGTTTTCTTTCTTAATTCATCCATTGCTATGGCAACTTTAGTCTCTAATGACATTGGTTCACCAGCAGGAACTAATCCTACTAATCCATATTTCTTTCTTTCTTCGTAAGTATATGATGTCCCTACAAAAATATGCAATAGGTAATAAAACCTGTATACATATGTTAATAATAAATGTAAAACAATACCTTTATTCAATGTTGGCGACTTTAATCTATTCCAACCATCATGCGCCGATGAATCACCACCAATCCATCCTGCCCTTAATTTAATGCCTTTCATAGACTTCTTTTGAGTATTTGGCAAAGTAAATGCACATGATGCACACACGAGGTAGGCGAATAGCAGCCAAGATAGTGTCATTTCACCAGTGTCGACTCGAATATTTACTAGTTCTGAGTTCAGGTTGATCGGTGAAGAACGTTCGTATCAACTTCAATTGCAGTACTCGGGATAAAATGACTTATCGGAAAAGAAATGAATTATAATGAAATTTGACATATTAAATATACAAATTAGTTAAATTTAGTCCAAAAAATACTAAAATTATGATAAATCCATAGTAAATATTATTTTAACCATTATGTAGATACATATCCTATAAATCGGCAAAAGTAATAACGGATCCTGGAGTAAGTTGACGCTGTAATAAGGGTAACTAAAACATATTCATAGTTATTTCAATATAAGTACAATTATTCTATTGCACGTATGATTAAAAAAATAGTTTTTAGCGATATATATCGATCTATCATAATCTATTGCCATCTTTGCAACTAAACGCTGTAAATCATCGATGACAAGACAAATATAAATAACGATAATAAAAGACGAATAGTTTGAAATTGCTACAGAATCAAAGACATTATGACAGCATCTAACCAACGATCAAATTTATATCCAACCTCTTTTATGTTACCAACCACATTAAAACCAAAGTTTTTATGAAACTGTATTGATCCCTCATTAGTTGCATCAATAACACCAATCATATTATGATATCCACCACTTTTGGCACGAATTATTAATTCTGATAATAATTTTTTACCTATACCTTGTTTAACATTATCATGTCGGACATATACGGAGTGTTCTATTGTAAATTGATATCCTTTTTTCTCTCTGAATGTACCATAGGAAGCGTATCCTATTACCTCATTATCAGTATTAACAGCAACAATTATTGGAAATCCTTTTCTTTTACGGTCATCGAACCATAGTTTTTGTGCTTCAGATGTTGAAACATCATAATTGTAATTTGCAGTTGAATTCAATATAGAGTAGTTAACAATATCGAGGATTGCATCTAAGTCCTCCTCAACGCCATCCCTTATGACTAAACTCTCAATTGAAGTCATCGAATCTATTTTATTTAGTCTTTCTTTCTTTCTTTCTATAAGTTCTGTTTGTTGATCCTATAAAATCGGAAATTGGAAATGATGATGCCTGTACATGTACATGTCATCATGTAAAAAAAAAAAATTGAAGTATTCGGAAATACATAAGAAAAATAAATGATAATAAAACATATAAGTAAAAATATTGGTTTCAAACAAATAATATAATTCATAATATTTTTAAGAGAATTATCAATACAATATGATATAATCATGTTAAATGTATTATTGCAAAAATAAACAAATAGACAAGATATTAAATTATTCTGTAAAACATATTTTCTTTAAAAATCAGTATCCTTTCCAAATCTTTTTAACATCATTTCAATTGAAACCCTACCCTAGACCGGCCCGTGATTTTGATGGCCATTGAGAAAAACATCAAAAAATAACCAAAGTCTGATAATATGTCGGTAAGTCGTCCATTATGTGATCGTAGCGATGACCTATGAGGTGCGGCAGGCGGATTACGTATCGCATACACGAATGAAACCAGGAGACACCAATCTCCACTGCATCGTGACTTGCGTATTCAGTTGAAAATTATCGTTCTGCTTCATTGTTGTTAGTTCGTTTTATTACTGGTGGCAATGCGTAGTTTGTACAGTAAGCTTATTTCTTGTGGCTATACTTGTACTACCATGTGAATGATCTTTACCATACTATAACTAGTACTTCGACTAATTGCATATGACAAATGAACTTGATAGCAACAATTGATAAAAGAAATACATATTATGCTAATTTATTATTAACATATTTACTAAGTTACCCGTCGCAGCCTTGATAAACCATACACCTTATTATAACATATGATATAATTATAATAACTGATAATAAACTAACTATTCTCCTTATTATAGAAGGTAGCAAAGAAAAGTAGTAAGAAGTCACTTATCAAGGTCACCATTGATTGCGTTGAACCAATCAATGACACACTTTTTACCACAACCGAATTTGAAAAATTTCTTCATGATCGTATCAAAGTAAACGGTAAAGCTGGTCAACTTGGAAATAAAGTAACTATTAGTCGTGATAAAAGTAAAGTCCAAGTTCAAGCAGAATTACCATTCTCTAAAAGATACTTAAAATATCTAACCAAGAAATATTTACAAAAGAAAGAATTAAGAAACTACCTTCGTGTTGTTGCCACCAATAAACAAACTTACCAGCTTAAATACTTCAAAGTTGGTAATGATGCTGAATAAAGGGATAACCTATAGCGTTTATTAGGAATAACCGTAAGATAGAATAACTTTTATGAATATTATATATAATTAATGCTGTAGAGCCGGGTGTGGTGGAATATTTCTTTTTTCATGTTTACTTAAATACATAAATAATGAAATAATACAATTTTTTTACATCTTTACATTACATAACAGAATATTACAATTCATCTCTACTGATTTTATTTTTATGACGATATTGCTTTGGCAATTCTTTAAACTTCTGCAATGTCCATTTTTCACCAGATTCTGGATTACAACCACCATGATATGCCAATGGATCAGCATCACCATTTAATTGATTATGATAAAAGACTACCGCAGTACCTTTACGAGCAGTAGTTCTAATACCAGGATAAATATTGGTTTCTGGTTGATGCATAAGGCATCCATAATGTGCTGCTATTAACAATTCATCAATATTATTTTGAATTGTTTCATTGTTTATTTTAAATTTTGAATATTTATCACTAACAACGACCATTTCTCCATCTAACCATCTAATTTTATCATTAAAAATGTCTCGACAATATTCATGAACCTGTTTACTATCTTTATTACTGTTCAGTCTTAAACAAGGAAATACAGTGCCACCACCAATTGATACATCATTTAAGTAAACTATAACAGTTACACTACTAAATTCTTTCTGTACCTTGTCATGATGAATATTAGATACAGACAACTTGCAGCTTGCACTTAGATCATAACTGTTTTCATTATTTCTATAGTTATGTAAACATTTTTTGATATTATCATGATTATATTCATAATCGTAATTTAAAACAGGAGGTATACGATGAATATTAAATGGTTCTTCATCAGGATGAGGACTTGTACCAGTTATGACAGCAATTCTTTCTTCAATTTTTTGTAACATTCCTGGTAACTTTGGATAACTGGGTAAATATACTGAGGCATATCCAGTTGATACATAATTTGGATGGTGTAATGTATAATTAACAATAAAATCACACTCATCTGGAGATAAAAATGATTTTATTTCATAAATTCGTGGATTACTCCAACTCATTAAATTAATATCATCAAATGATGAACATAATGTTAATTTAAATATCGAATTCAATAATACAAATGCAAACAAAGGTATCATATTGACAGGCAAAATATTACATAAATTAATTGATATGTTGATTTATTGCTTCATCAATAATAAAAATAATCGCGGATTGATCAAAAAGAAACTATTGTGCCTTCAAATATGTCAACGCAACAATTAGTAGCATCCAACATTAAAATTTTTAAATGTTTGGACATATTTGTTTATTCCGAATTTTGTACAAGGGCCGTAACTTTCAACAAAAAATTAAAGATTGTAATGATCATGAATAAGTGCTTCACAACTTGCATTTATTATTTTAATAATATCGCACACAATAAATTTCTTTATCTTTTATTGAATCAATCTTAGTAAAATTAACTTAATTAAATATAAATTGTTATATAATATATAATTTTGTTTATTAACTTCTTTGTTATTATAGCAAGTTACTAAATCCACGACAGGACCCACTCGGTTTAGTACCTAACGGGCTCGGGACTCCATAAAAACAATAAAAGGGAAAAATTTCCAGAAAAAATCCATGATGGAATCAAAAGAATAAAATATAACCATGGAATTTGACAGTTTTTTGTGCACTAGACTGATCTATTGTATTGTTTGATTGCCGTACTCCATTTATGTTGTATTGTGCGCCACTTGGTTCATAACGAAATCAGCAAGATGTCATACTGACTGATAATCTTTTAACCTAAAAGTATCATGTCTATCTTTTTTCGTAACGAACCAAGTCATTTGTACATAAAATACAACAATTAGTATAATATGATTAAACTTTAGGTTTTAAATTCAATCAAGTATATAAATGAAACGTATATAATTATTTTAGAGAATCAATTATATAATTGGATTGAATTTTTGTTAAAAAGGTAATCTATGTAGTCTCTCAATCAATCTGTAAACAAAAAATAAGACACATGTACTATAAAATATACAGGGCTTAGTTAGTTTGACAAATAAAGTTATCTTAGATTCAACATATGAGGGCAATAATTGATGTAGAAACGTTGTTCTATACAAATGTATTATTTTAATTGTGTAATTCCCTTATTGTATGCAATTTATAAATGACTATTTAAAGATGACAATCAACATTTCAAGCATAAAATTAATGATTAGGGTTTACGCCTTGAAAAAGGAAGTGTCGCTGAAGTGAAAAAAAAAATGTCAATAAAAAAAGAACAAAAAGTGATACTTCACAGATATATACTTTGAATCAAAGCAAATACAATCATATAATGTCTAAGTCAAATGGTAAAGAAACGGAGTGTATGTATAATCCTGCGAAAAGTCATACCTCACAAGCATCATTATTGAATTTTATTCGATCACCAGTAAATGATGTTGATCTTACATGTGTCCCAGGAATAGGAGAAAAATGTGTTGAAATGTTTCGTGAGCATCATATATGCACTGTTACACAACTGATTGGCAAATATTTAATGTTTAAAAATGATCCAAACATGACTGGTAAAGCATTAGCAGAAATGTATTATAATTGGTTAGCAAATGACGTTAAGATACATACACATCAAAATGAAATTGTACAAGCTATTGCGGAACGCTGCAATTTAATGATCCCGGGAATTTATAATGCTCATGAGTGGGAAAAATGTACTTAAATTTTAATATCATTCATGTTACGATGCATACAATTTCACATCATCAATATAATCTATCAAACGAATTTGTTTTTATTTCATGTAGTTAGTTAATCAATTAAGAAATTCGTTATTCTATCGTGTTTATTTCTTGTTTAAGTAGATTAGGGTTAGGGTGGTTTATTAGTTTTACAGATAATATGTGTATCTTATACCCTATAATTGTATATAACTAAACTAATTTGAACTTACTTGACTAAAATTCAATCCTTTTATGCAACCAGTGGTTGA
>JACCDO012041220.1_pt1 | contig 32437 bp, 36 predicted proteins | sample 7446101 | NCBI WGS metagenome assembly JACCDO01 (sample SAMN15323440, study PRJNA562643) | freshwater metagenome | isolation source: river surface water | place: USA:Blue River Watershed | collected 2017-08-16 | reverse complement strand
AGGCTCCACGGGTCCCGCGGGTCCTACTGGTTCCACAGGTCCTACAGGAATAACCGGTTCTACTGGTTCCACCGGACCTATTGGGGTTACAGGTCCTACGGGAACAATAGGACCAGCATTATTTACATTAACATCTGATTCTGAATATATATCATTTCCTAGTAGCCAGTCCATAACTGCTTCGGGTGTAGGAAAAGAAATTTATGCCAAAACATTAGAAGCGTATAGTTCTGTATTTTTAACATTTTATATAACAGATGACGCGGTCCTTGCAAACGATACTTATGGTCTAGCTTATTACAATGTAGGAGTTGGTTATTCACCATATCATTTTTTTAGTATTAATAATCCAAATATTTACAGTTATACCATATACGCCAACGGTAATGAGACGACTATTACGGATACTTTTACAAATTCAACACAATTTACTATAGTAGTTACTGGGAGTGTGGTTTATTTTTACGTGAATTCAACATTAAAATATAGTATCACAGAAACAAAACCTACATCGTTTTCTTATTCTAGCTCATTTTATTATGGATATTTTAAATTTTTTTATAATACTAGTACAGAAACTATTCGCAATATTTCTTTTGGAGTTACAGAAAGTGTAACAAATGAGACAATAAGTGTAACAGGCCCCACAGGTCAAGCAGGTACATCGACAGAAGGTACTACAGTCCCCACAGGTCAAGCAGGTACATCGACAGAAGGTACTACAGGCCCCACTGGTCCCGCAACAGAAGGTATTACAGGGCCTACTGGTCCCGCAGGCGTCTCGACTAGTTCTGGACTCGAAGGTGTGACAACACTTTCCACTACCAGTTTAGCAAATGGTGCACAAATAACATCCGATTATTATTTACAATTAGGACCTGCAGATAGTTCAAATCCTGGTTTAGTCACTACAGATTCACAAACATTCGCGGGAGCAAAATCATTTACTGGAGATTTAAATGTATATGGGAATGGAACGTTTACTAACACTGTAACTGCATCATCCTTCAACGCCACATCAGATTATCGTATCAAAGAATATGTAAAAACACTTGACAATAATTACATAATTGACCAATTAAGACCAGTCATATATAAAAATAAACAAACCAAAAAAACAGATATGGGTTTAATAGCTCACGAACTTCAAGAAGTATATCCATTTTTAGTGAATGGAGAGAAAGACGGTGAAACCTACCAAAATGTAAATTACAACGGTCTAATCGCTTTATTAATAAAAGAAATTAAAGATTTAAAACAAGAAGTGAAATCAATAAAGCAAGAAATCATATTAAGAAATTCAAAATAAAGAATAAAATATATTATGATAATATCATATTTTATGGAGTAATCAATTATATAATAAAATTGATTTCTAATATTATAATATCATAATAAATAACCAATCTATTTATTATGAAATCTATTTTATATAATGTTTTATCAGTAATTAATCCACATCCGCGCGACAAAAATATTCGCTTCTTTGAAGAAGGACATAAATATGTTATTTTAACTGAACCAGATACACCATACACATCTGTAACTACTTGGAATCATTCCCATTTTCCGCATTTCGACGCAGATGAAGTCATTCATAATATGATGAAAGGCAAAGGGTGGAAAGAAGGCCATAAGTATTGGGGTTTAACACCTAAAGAAATCAAAGACCAATGGAACTCCAACAAAGACGCGGTTGCTGGGGCTGGAACGGACCTACATTTTGAAATTGAATGTTTTAACAATGACCCACGATATACTTTCAAATATTCAAATAAGGAATTATATGAAATTTATATGGCAGATAACAAAGGAATCCATGAATCAAAACCGATTGAATGGCAATATTATATAAACTTTATTAGAGACTATCCTCATTTGAAACCATATCGCACAGAATGGTTAATTTATCACGATGACGTAAAAATATCGGGTTCGATCGATATGGTTTATGAAAATACAGACGGAACGCTTTCTATATATGACTGGAAAAGAGCAAAAAATATTACACGAATTAACAATTTCAATAAATTTGCTTTATCTACTCCAGTTTGTCATTTACCAGATTCGAATTTCTGGCATTATGCTCTACAATTAAACACCTATAAGACTATTTTGGAAGAAAAATATGGAAAGACGATCAGAGATTTATTCTTGGTTAGATTACATCCAGACGCCGAAGAGAAAAACTATGAATTAATCCCACTTCCTGATTTGTCCAAAGAGATCAAAGAATTATTTCTAGAAAGAAAGAAAAACTATAAGCAGAATCAAAAAATATAATAATGAAACATCATAAAACAATATAAAACAAAAACCAAATACTATAAATAATATGGATTATGAATCTATTTTTTTTACATGTATGGTAATATGGTATTTTGGAAATTATTGTAATCCCTATATTTTATTTATGTTTTTGGAAAAAATAGCTCAAAAAACAAACAACACATTACATTTTATTCAAAATATGAATCTATTCATGATGGCAGATAATATATTTACAGATGATGACAGTGATGATAGCAATAATAGTGATATTGAAAATAAAGCAAACGAAATCACAAAACCTATACCAAAATATGAGGATAAATATTTGGAAGAATATCGCAAAATGGATAAAGAGCTAATTCTTGATGAAACCGAACAAGTTTTAAAACTCCAAAAATATAACGATTTTTTCAACGAAATCGCCGATTCGTATAATCTTAAGATTAAAGAATTACAAAAACAATTAGAAGTAAATAATACAAAACTAGATAAATATGAAGGAAGTGACGATGATTATTGTATTTATGATGGAACAGACGAAGATGCTTATTTAGGCGAAACGAAAGATGCGCGCATTCAATATTTGTTAGACGAAAATAATAAATTATTCATTGAAATTGATGATATCAAACAAAAGCTAGAAACCAAAGAGGGAGAAATCGTAATCAGTAAAAGCGCGGAAGAGAAAACAAATACATTTATGATACATCATCGTTTAGAAAAATTGAAGGTTTGTTATGTAATGGAGTATACACCATTAGGAAATGTATTGATGATTTATGATAAAGAGCGCGAAACCTTTAAATATTATAGTGACAATACAATACCATACAGATATTTAGAAGTGGTTGGTAGAAAATATGCCAAACAATTTGGTTGTAGACGAATTTTTGTAGATATGGAAGAAGAATTAAAAATAGCCGAAGAAAAATGGGAAAAAGAACGAATCGAAAAGGCGGATAGAGAGGAAAAGGAACGAATTTTAAAAGAAGAAGCTATAAAAAACCAAAAACCAATCGAACAAAAAAAGAATGTTTTTGCAAAATTTAAAAGTTATAATAAAGAAGCTGGAACTGGGCATGTCAATACAGCCCCTCCTCCAAAAAATAGCATTCCAAATAAATTGACTGAAAAACAAGAAAACGAAAAAATATTAATAAAAGAAAGAGCAAATAGATATACATATGAAGGTAAATTTGCTAATTTTAATTTTCTCAAAAAAGTAGATAGAAAAGTTGTTGATAAAAAATTCGCATTATCGTTTGCGGATTTTAAGAAAATACAAAAAATGAAAACTAACTAGAAATGTATGATACATGTTCAATAGTGTAAAATATTTCATAAATAATTACACCTGTTTTATAGTTACACCACTTTTATAATTATGTTAGTTGTAAAAATATAATTATAAACTTCTCTTTATAATATAAATGCATAGTCAAACCAAACGTAATAGAAAAACAAAAAATCTAAGAAGAACAAATCAAAAAACAGCAAATCAAAGAACAAAGAAAATAACACAAAACACAAATATATATTTAGGTGGTGGCGAAGGTGAAACTATGAATATGGAGAAAAGTAAAGGTATTTTTGATATATTAAGTGAAAAAATCGGTAATTATGCCGGAGACGCATTTGATTATGTAAAATCAAAGGGATTAAGATTAGCAGGCCTACAACCCATTAGAATAGATGAAAATAGTTCAATAAACGCAACAAAAGAAGTCGATGCAAATATAAACAAAGTAAGTGATGCGGCATCTGGGTTAGTTTCTGGTGCAAAACAAATTGGTTCCAACATTGTAACTGTTTTTGACAAAGGATCTGCAGCTGTAGTTGAAAATATTAATGATGTTCTAGGCAGTAAAAAAGTTGAAAAATCTGTAACGGACGCTGCTAAGGAAACTGCCGCAATTGGAGAAAAACTATTAGAAAATATTAATGAAAAAATAAGCACCCCTGAATTAAAAGAAGAAACGAAAAAGGTTTTAGAAAACGCAGCAGATTATGCCGAAATAGCAGTGGAAGCTATGGACGAACCAATCAATAAAGCAGTCGATGAGCTTAATAAAGCAGGAACTACTGCTGCGGCTGGAATTGCATCTGGTGTAGTGAAAGTTGGGACAGACGCATTAGCGGCAGTTCCAGGTGTTGGTGCAGTAATTGAAGTTGGAAAAATGGCGAACGATGCTAGTGCGGCCGCAGGAGATGTGGTGAAAGCGGCTTCTGATGCATCCTCTACTATATCTAGAGTGGTTGAAGAAACCAGTAAAAATATAGAAGAAGGTCTAGAGAAGAAGGAGTTAGAAGGCAACGATGTAGAAAAAAATGTTTTGGAAAGTGTAACACCAAATGACACAAATAATATGAAAGGCGGTATGAAACAATTTAAAGAAATAAACAAAGGTGGTATGAAAATTTATAACAGGGTGAATAATTCGATAAATCAATTTGAAAATCCTTTCATAACAAGTGGTGGGTCTAAAACAAGACGTAAACTTAGGAGCAAATCAAAACCTAAAACCAAACGTGTACGATTTGCTATTTAGTTACTGGCAGTAGGCTCTGTTTCCATTCCTTAAATCCGTTACTTCTATAAATATTAAAAGAACTACCTAGATGGTGTAATGCTATTTCGTATGCTTTTCTATCATGTTCATTCAAATTAGTCAAGTAAGTAAATAATTCTTGTTGTTTTTCTAACGGATATTTTTGAATAATGTCTGGTATTTTAATATGTAAGGATTCAAAATCGATTTCTTTCGTTATACGTTCTTCAGTCATTTCAGTCATGTTATTATTTATCATTTAAAAATATACATACCTATAATTTTAAATCAATTTTATTTGGCTTATAATATATCCATTCTATATTCTATATTTATCCGTTGTAGGTAACAAAACATATTAGTTTATTTCCACTATTTGTGTTAAAGCGAACCTCACTGGTGTTAAACATCTTAGTTATACTAGTGTCTACCGTGTAACCATTTGATACTAAATAAGAGATTAAATCAGGCACTTCGTCCACGATCATTAAATCGTCATATTTTTTTCCACACCCAGTATTACAACCACCTAACGACAATAATGCATATCCGCATTGTTTTACATGATTACATGGTCCGCCTATCTGGGTAAATTCGCTTAAAGGTGGAAAGTTGATACGTCTCACGAATTCTCCTAGAGGACCTTGTGGTGGTAAATTCAATACCACAATATTTTTATAACATTGATTATAAGTATCTAAATAAGGTTGGCTAAAAAGGGAAATCGTTTTCGCTTCTCTCGTGGGAATCATATGAGATTGGTGTTGGTGGTTATTGGTGTTGGTGGGTACATTTCTAAACTGTGATGCTCTATTGAAATTCATAGATCCCATAGGTTTTTTAACATTATTCATGTTGCTAATAAAATTATACATCTACTAATGTAAAATAAAAAAAGATTTTTACTTAAATTACATTTGTATAAATGTTATCATTTATAAATTGATAGAATCCTCTGTCGTAGCTAAGCTAAGCGTATCATCGTCATCTGCTATATCGTAGCTATAATCATAATTTGATGTAAGAAGGCGATGTTTACTGTTGAAATTTTTAATCATTTTTAGTTCGGTATCTTGGTCCTCATTATCGCTTTCGGATATTTGTTTTTCATTTATAAAACAGGTTATCAAATTTTCTAAATTCTGAATACGTTCTTCGTAATTTTTCATGGTAAGTTCTTGTTCTTCTATTTTTTTTTCCAAATAACGGCAGTTTTCTACGATTTGGTGGTGATTCATCATGGTATCTGGAATAATAGTTAATGCTTTCAATAATATCCAATATGAGCGCTTTTCAGCATCTAAATATAATACACATTTTTCTTGGCGATTGGTTAAAAGTTCTAATAATCTTTGAACCAAAGGAGTATTATCATAATATTTATTAAAATGAACAAATGCTGATTTCATACGCATAACACTAGTACTAATTTCATTGAACCCTGGTTTTTTAAGAGTTGATGTAAAATCTACACGTCTTACTTCTCCAATTTCGCGATTATGAAATAGTTCCATCACTTCTTTTTCTGTGGTAGAGACAGACATACGCGGAATATAGATACTCATTGGTTCAGTATTATTGTTATAGTTTTGAGGTGGGTTCATTGTTGATTTTATCTCGTGGGAGTGGTTAAATAATTAATTTTATGTATACTTTTTATATTCATTTGCAAAAGCATTCATTTTTTTTATTATTGGTAAATATACGTAAAAAAGTTATTGGTTACCAAATATGGTATCCTCACTTTTTATTTTTTTAATTTACATAAATGCATTTGTTGTGGTTTTCTATTTTTATAGTTTTACACTTCGTTCCTATTCCGATGTCACTTCGTTCCTATTCCAATAATAGATAGGCATACTTTCCCTTCGATTCGCTATTTCTAACATATTCATAAGATTATTTACTCTGGGAAGTCCTTCTCCAGGTCTAAAATTACTAATAATGATGCGCATTTTTCCAAAAACAGTACCCTCTATACGAGCCAACTCTTCATCGTCATCCTCATATTCTTCGTGTTCCAAAAGGAGAACCTTTACCAAGTCCTCCATGGTAATATCATCCTCTAAAAGTTTATCTACAATAAATTCTGCAGATGGTTTGGGTGGTGCATCTTGTATGCGTTCACGAATGTTTTCCATTTGTTCCTCCTCATCCTCGATATCTTCTTGTTCATGAGGCTCTCCACTTATATTATTCATAAAGAAACGGAAACCGCGTAGAGAATTGTCATTAAACATATCTTCATTATCGTAATCTTCATCCTCTTCCTCCTCGTCCTCTTCTTCCTCTTCGTCCTTTATTTCTTCAGCCATTGCTGTTCGGCAATAAGGGCATCCAGAACCATTATGGGCTACAGAAGTCATCAAACAATTCGTGTGGAAACAATGTCCGCATTCAGTAGTTACACAGTTTTTATTGAAATCAATGATTTCCATACAAATAGGGCATTCCTTTTGAGTGTTCATTTTCGCAAGTTTTAAATGTTGATAAATTTTGTTGTATAACATTACACACTCATAAAAAAGCAATTCAATTTTTTTACAAACATGGTACAATTTTGTTTCACTAAAATTTTGATTTAGTTTGCGGTGCTTTTTTTTCAGTGCCGTTTTTTAAGCGAGTATTTGTAGAAAAATTATATTTTTTAAGTGGAAAATGCATGAGGTTTATAATAAAAAAATTGAAATGCTTTTATCATAAATATATTATCATACACACAATCAAAAACAGTTTTAAAAATGTCCGCAATTAACAATATCAGTCTTTATATTCCTCATATCTTTGCTAATTATAGTAAGGAAAATGTTGCCAAGGTATTTGAAACCTTAAAAATAGGAAAAGTAAAAAATATTGATTTTATTTCCAAAATGGGCAATGATGGTAAACCTTTTAACGCCGCTTACATTCACTTTGAATATTGGTATGATAATATAAGTGCTGCCAATTTTCAAGAGAAGGTTTTACATAAATCACCTGCAAAATTAATGTATGATGAACCTTGGTTTTGGCTTGTTTTAGAAAACAAGGGTAAAAAAATCGTCTCTGGAGACCGTAAGAAATGTTTAGATATTGGTGATTTAAATAAAAGTTTTATTACTCCTGCAAAAACAACCGACTTTGAAACCATTCCTAGAACCCCAACAAAAGGAAAGAACGGTGAAACCGTTGACATGGATAATGTCGTATTCAATATGAATAATGCATTTGAAGAACAACAATATACTCAAATGATGGATGAAATGGCTGAATGTGAAATCGCTATGGAAGAAGAAGACCAATGTCTTATTAGCATTGACGGACGTTATGTTCAAGAATTGGAACAAGCAAACGCCGAATTAAGAATGCAATTAGCGCAAATGCAGAATGCTTATTATGCGGAATGCATTAAATCACAAAGTCTCGCACAAGCATTACAAATGGTAAACAATAAATAAAAAGAAAAAACAAAAAACAAACAGAAAAAGTAAAAAGAAAAGCAAAAAACAAACAGAAAAAGTAAAAAATAGGCGTTTCCAATTGGATTCACCTATTTTTTACTTTTTCTTTTATTTTTGTTTTGTTATCTGCTCTTCAAATACTCTTCTTTGAAATTTTTCTCTCCATTTCTTGCTATGTATTGCATTTTTCTCATAATGAAACCAAACGATGAGCCTGAATGACCATGATAACCTAATTCAGACATTTTTGAACTTATAATGTCAATTTTAGGGTTTTCCGACCACATGAAACTTTCTATATCAGCTTTTACAAAATCCCAATTTTCCGTTAAAGTTATGGCTTGCCAGGCATTTACATACATTTCTCGTTCGTGGTTGTTATTTATATATTCAAATTGTCCAGGAACTAAAATGTCGTTTGGTACATTAGGTTCTATATTCGGAAAAGATGAAATAGGTATATCCCTAGAATTTGTATTCATAATATTTCTAGAAGAAGGAGGAGGTAATAATGATTCATTATCTTCGCTTGTAAATAACGATGTCATATTGTAGTGTATATTATCTTTAGTGTTATATCATTTGAATTATCTCAATTTTTATTATTATTATATATTATATGCCAAGACCCAAAGGAAGTAAAAATAAAAAACGTAAAAATAGTAACACTAATCATTCTCAGAAAAAAAAAACATCCTCTGAAAAAGGTAAAAACGATAAAAAAACACAAAAAAGAAATAAGGATAATAATAAGACACGCAAGAAAAAATTATTCATTATAGAATCATCTTCATCTCCTGTTTCGCCAGGAATAAAAAAAATTGAGTCTATTTTTTTTGATAATACAGGTGAAAAAAAAACAGATTTAAAGATGAATCAATCTATGAATACAATGATAGCTTCTCCTGCCAACACAAATGTTTTACCAAGCGGACGTTTAAATGAAAAATTTATCGATATTATGGAACAATTAGCAAATATTATGTTGAAACAAGGCGAACCATTTCGCGCTCGCGCTTACCAAAAAGCCCAAGAAACCATTATGGCTTATCCTACCGACATTTTAAGTCCAAATGATTTAAAAGGTAAGCCAGGCATTGGCGCTACTATTATGGAAAAATTAGAAGAATATGTGAAAACTGGTACCTTGAGAGTTCTAGAAAGAGAAAAAACGAATCCAGTAAATATTTTGGCGGATGTTTATGGTATAGGACCGAAAAAAGCCAAAGAATTAGTGGATAAAGGAATAACGACTATAGAAAAACTTCGTGAAAATCAACAATTATTAAATGATATCCAAAAAGTAGGCCTTACATATTATGAAGATGTTTTAAAACGAATCCCTCGTTCTGAAATAGAACAATATGAAGAAATTTTCGATAATAATTTTAAGAAAGTGAGTAATACGCCCAAATCACGATTTGAAATTGTTGGTTCTTATCGTCGTGGAGCGCAAAGTTCAGGCGATATTGATGTAATCATTACATCCGAAAATCCCAAAGTATTTGTCAATTTTATAGATGAATTAATAAAACAAAAAATAATTTTAGAAATTCTATCACGCGGACCCACAAAATGCCTAGTCATTGCAAAAATCCCTTCTTCGGATTCAGCCCGTCGCGTTGATTTCCTGTATACTAGTTTGGATGAATTCCCTTTTGCTATTCTATATTTCACTGGAAGTAAAATTTTCAATACTGTAATGCGTCACCAGGCGCTTCAAATGGGACTCACCATGAACGAACACGGTCTGTATACATTACATGAAGGGAAAAAGAAGGGAGCCAAGGTAGAATGGTCTTTCAGGGATGAAAAGGATATATTCGATTATTTGAATATGGAATATAAGACACCTGTAGAACGCGCGGATGGTCGTGCGGTAGTTATTCGAAGTACCATTAAAAAACCAAATATTATTGAATCGTCTGCACCTTCTACACTCGTGCAAAAAAATCTAGAGAAAAAACCAAAGAAAATATTTATTATAGAAAGCGATGACGACAATGATGAATTATCAAACAATAAGATTATTCAACCAACTATAACTATTCAAACACAAACTACTATTCAACCGAACATTCTAACGGATAAAGAAAATAAATCTATCATTGATGTAGCGCATGATTTTAAGAAAAATGGTATTTCTGTTTTGGATAAATTAAATGAAAATCAATTAACATCTATTCTTCGCGAAGCCAATAAAGCTTATTATAACGAACAACCATTTATGACCGATAATGAATATGACATTGTAAAAGAATATACTGAAAAAAAATATCCAAATAATAAAGCAGTGGTTGAAATCGGTGCACCCATTGAATCTGGCAGTCGTAAAGTTACATTACCCTATCACATGGGTTCTATGGATAAAATTAAACCTGATACAGGTATTCTTGCAAATTGGATGGGAAAATATAAAGGGCCTTATGTTTTATCATGTAAGCTTGATGGGGTAAGTGGACTTTATTCAACAGAAGGTTCCAAACCCAAATTATATACTAGAGGTGACGGTAAAGTTGGACAAGATATTAGCCACTTAATACCTCATTTACGTTTACCAAAAACAAAAGGTATGGTTATCAGAGGTGAATTCATTATTCCAAAGGCTATTTTCGAATCAAAATACAAAACCAAATTTGCGAATCCTAGAAACATGGTTGCAGGAATAGTAAATCACAAGACGATAAACGAATCCGTAAACGACCTACATTTTGTCGCCTATGAAGTAATTAAACCTGTGAAAAAACCATCTGAACAAATGTCTCTTCTCGCTACACTCGATGTGGATAGTGTGCTCTATAAAGTAGAAACGACTTTATCCAATGAATTATTATCACAAACATTGGTAGAATGGCGTAAAAACTACATTTATGAAATTGATGGCGTTATCGTTACAAACGATGCGATATACGAAAGAAAAGAAGGCAACCCAGACCACGCGTTCGCCTTCAAAATGGTTTTATCAGACCAAATAGCAGAGGCGAAAGTATTAGATGTTATATGGAGTCCTAGCAAAGATGGATATTTAAAACCACGAGTTCAAATAGAACCCATACATCTTGGAGGAGTGCGTATTGAATATGCGACTGGTTTTAACGGCGCCTTTATTCATGATAACAAGGTAGGTATCGGAGCCATTATTGAAATTATACGCAGTGGAGATGTGATTCCACATATTCGTAAAGTAACTGTTCCTGCTGAACAACCCAAAATGCCGTCGGTCCCTTTTAAGTGGAATGATACCCATGTGGACGTATTATTAGAGGATATTGAATCAGATGAAACGGTTAAAGAGAAAAATATTACTGGTTTCTTCAGAGGTATTGGAGTTGACGGATTAAGCTCTGGTAATGTCGCACGCATCATTAAAGCTGGTTTCGACAGTGTTCCAAAAATAATTCGAATGACTGTTTCTGATTTACTCAAAGTCGAAGGTTTTAAAGAAAAAATTGCTACTAAATTGTATAATGGTATCCAAGAAAAAATGAATTCCGCATCTTTGATAACCATTATGTCGGCTTCCAATGTCTTTGGCAGAGGGTTTAGTGAAAAGAAATTTGAATTAATCATGGACCCTGAATCTGGTTACCCTGATGTTTTAGTATCCAGCGAAACGGATGCGCAAAAAATAGCAAAAATAGCAAAAATAAAAGGTATGGCGATTAAATCCGCCGAAGCTTTTGTAGAAAAAATTCCGCACTTTATTCAGTTTATAAAGGAGGCAGGCCTTGAGAAAAAATTGACGGAGAAGGATAACGAGAAAAAGTCATTGGTCGACCCATCTCATCCGTTATACGGTAAATCGATTGTCCTGACTGGATTCAGAGACGATGAATTACAACAAAAAATTAAAAATGTAGGAGCTAAAGTGGGTTCTAGTGTTTCAAAAAATACCTTTGTTGTTCTAGTTAAAAATATAGAGGAAGATACTGGTAAGGCGTCTGAGGCAAAAAAATTGGGCATACCTTTAATGACGCCAGACGAATTCAAGAACAAATATTTATAAATCATTTAGGACCGAAACATTTAAATATATATTAAAACATAATAAAAACTTTCTTTCTATATGAAGTATATAGAATATGTTTAAATATATATTTTTATTTGCTTCATTCTTAACGGTTTTTTCTGCTAAAAATGGTCTACGAGAAACATCGTTTGTAGAAGGCGATGAATGGAAACAGTTTGCTAACTTTCAAGAAAGATTTAGCAAACGTTATGAAACAATTCAGGAACTAGAAAATCGTTTCGAAATTTTCCGTTCTAATCTTCGTTACATCATCAGCCACAACTTGGAAAACAATAAAAATTTTACCATGGGAGTCAATCAATTTACCGATTTAACCCCTGAAGAATTCAAGAAAATATATTTGAGCGGTTATAAGCCATTACAGTCTTTCGGTTGTGGATCGTTTTCGAGTCATGGCTCAAATGTACCTTCTTCTATTGATTGGACAACAAAGGGTGTTGTAAATTCGGTAAGAGACCAAGGACAATGCGGCTCATGTTGGGCGTTTGCTACGACCGCTAATGCTGAAAGTGTTTGGGCGATTTCTAGTGGCAATCTTTTAGATTTATCTGAAGAATTTTTAGTCGACTGTGCAACTGGATTGGGTTATTTTAATATGGGTTGCAACGGTGGTAATCCAGATTCCGCTCTTAAATATATGATTAACAATGGTCAATGCACAGATGCATCTTATCCATATACATCTGGCGTTACCAAAACAGCTGGCGATTGTCAAAAATGCACCTCTGCTGGAGTTAAATTTTCTAGCTGTTCAGATGTTACACCAAAGGACCAAGTTGCCCTACAAGCAGCGGTGGCACAACAACCAGTCGTTATTGCCATTGAAGCGGATACGCGTTATTTCCAAACCTATTCGAGTGGTATTTTAACAGATGCGACAAAGTGTGGTACGACTTTGGACCATGCAGTGGAAATTGTAGGTTACGGAACTGAAAATGGTATTGATTATTGGAAGGTCCGCAATTCATGGTCTGACACATGGGGTGAAGCTGGTTATGTTCGTATTCAAAAATCATCGTCTACTGATGACATTGGTGTTTGCGGTATTGCTGCGGAGCCAAGTTTTATTTCAGTGTAAAAAAAATAGTATTATAAAAATAATATAATAAAATATTCATAATATACAATAGTTATGAATATTTTTACCAAATCAGTTTTTAGATTATATCATACACAATTTCAAAAATGCAATAAAAGGTTTTCTTCATCTAGCACACCTAATGTGGTATATTTTGGGTGCTATCCAAGTGAAAAAAATGTGCAATATACGAAACACAATTACGATATATATTATCCAATAAATATATACCACGTTTATTATCCAACGAATAATTATGAATACTACCATACATCAAATTTTACCCATTATCCGTCTAAATTTTTTACGCATCATTCAAACAATGGTTTTATTTTTTTCTAATAAAATATTTGTATTCTCATTTATCAATTTCCAAATCAAATTCAATCAATTCTTTAATATTGGTTTTCATTTTTGAATACATAGCATTTCGAAGTTTTATATATATGGAATCTTGTTTAAAATCAATACTCATTATTTTTATAAGAATCTTATTACATAATTCAGCTAATTTTTCATTCGTTTTTATTTCGTTTTTTTGTGTCATTTTCCAATCAGAAAATGCCTTGATTACTTTTATATGAACCTTATTTAAAAACTTTATTAATCTTTCTTTCGTTAATTCTGTCCATCCATTTGTTGCATTGTTTATATTGGTTGTATTGGTTGTATTGGTATTATCATAAATATAAAATACATTTTGTTTTTGAACAAAGGCAAACATAGTGTTTTCATATTCATCAACATTGTAAATGGTTCTAGAAAATACATCATTTACTATATCATAAAACGAATGATCTAAAAGTTTTTTAATATCATCTTCCGTGACCACAATTTTATCTATAATTGTTTCAAATACAATACTTGGTTTCCTATTTGCATTTAACCAGCCCAAAATATTTATTTTTTTCTTCTTTTTAACAACCCATTTATTTAATTCATCTACTTTCTCTTCCAATCTGGAATATCTTTCGCCTAATTCAATTAACATTTGAAACATTTTTCGTTGCGTTGGAATTGGTTCCTCTACGTCATTATATAATGAATCAATGATTGGATTTATACTCGTTTTTGTTTTTGTTTTTTGTAGCAATTCACAAATCACCAAATGTTTATCCAAATTTACTCTTTTTATATAACTCTTTCCACAATATACACAACATAACGACGGTTGTTTAATTTTATTTGGGATATTACTAGCTAATTTATTCATATTTTTACCATTTGGATAATATATATTTATTAATATCAATTTTTTAAAATAAATAATAACTACTATTTATATAATGTCAAATTGTCAATTTAAAACCGCATTAATATATAACAATCCTAATAAATTATTTGGTTTAACCCCCTTTTATTATAGATGGCGTGTTTGTGATACAAATTTAAACGGTAATACACCTGCGGATCAATATCAAAAATTAAAACTCATCCAAAACACCGTTCGAGTACCTAGTTCTTTATATACATCGAATTTAGGACCATTAAATGCTTATCAAAAACCAACTGCCGCTACACATGGCGTATGTTGGAATCAAATGAGTGATAGACCTGTGCCCAGTGTTCAAAAAGCCACCGTTCCCACCGGGTTTAACAATAGTTTAAATACACGTCATTCGTCCGTCACATCTAGCAAACCTGGTGGTCAAACACCAGGAGGCATTGGCTGTGATATTAAACATAATTCATATGATAGATATTTAAATCGGTTAAAAGGCAAAGGACCTTTAAGACGTGGGGTGATTCCAGCAAATTTTGGAACACCTCTACCATTTAATCCAGCTTTCCCTATTTATGGCGGCAAAACTACCAAAACAAATATTGTAAGTGGTTGCGATTGTCCTATTGGTACTTCATCATCAAAATTAAAACAAGATATGCAAATTTATAATTATCCTCTGTGGCAACCCGACCCATTAGGCAGTTGTGGTTTCAATGTAGGAGATTATGTTTATGCTATGCAAACAGGTAATGATTTTTATACCAGAGCCATCGTTTTAAGCATAACAGACGATGTTTATACGATAGAATTTGATAATGGTGAAAAACAGACCGCAACTGGAAATGAATTGCTAGTTTATTTCCCTTGTAATTGCAGTTCATCATACACTCCTAAAACGAGTTCATTATATATTAAAAATATAAAATCCAGTGTAAATATTGTATGTACTATTCCTACGAGTTTACTTTCCGGTTACTAAGTTTTGGTTACTAAGTTTTGGTTATTTAGTTTTTGTTTGGTTATCCAGTTTTGAATTTAGACGTTTTTAATTAATATAAAATATTTATATTAATTATAAGATGCCAGCCAGAATTAAGATGTTCATTTCAAACGGTAATGTTATACCTATTCAACCACGTTCTATAAATCAAACCACTTTAACTGCTGCAAGAGCGCCCTCTGCTTTAAATGCTTCGATTATTGGACGTATCCATAGTGCCAAAGCTGGATGCGGTTCTTGTGGTAGACATTAAATCTATAAAATTATAATATTTTTATTCACTAATATTATAATGTTCACTCTAGCTACATCTTATACTACGCCTTATCCATCGAATCGATTACATAAGGCTACTAATTTTAAAACTATGTTTGATACCACTTTATTACCATACAATAAAATGTATAATGGTTGTTCTGGTAATTTCTGTTATACAACGAGTAAAGGAACCTTTATTTATAAACCGCACGCCGACGTAGGAATGGTGGGTCGTTCTGCGGCTGGTTATTTACATCAAAGAAAACGCATGTAAATTGATGTGTATATACATTCTTTCGTTGTTTTATGTTATTTCAAGGTATACAAAAATAATATAAAAAGTTGATATTAAAACTATATAGATAAAAATCGGTATATATATATGGAAAAAATACAAATGGAAAAAATGAACAGTTTTGGTACTATCACTGACACTATTCTTGTTGTCGATAAAAAAAATAGATATACGATAAATAAACGCGCATTACATGTTATATATACGTTTTCAATATTGTCGTTTACCATATTTAGCCTATTGCTAATGGGTAATTTTTTTACCAATTTAAATATTTATACACATATAAATACATCGGAAACTTCTGCAGCTTCTTTACTAGAAAAACAAAATGCAAACAATAACAATGCAAACAATAATGATGCAAATACTATAAATGGTGCAAAGGGTTCTAAACCTCATTTTGTCGTTATTGTTGCCGATGATTTAGGATGGAATTCACTTGGTTATGCGGAAGATAGTATGGCTTTTGCGACTCCGCATTTAACGTCTCTGGCGGAAAGTGGGATTATTATGGAAAATTTTTATGCGCAAGAAGTTTGCTCTCCTAGTCGCGGTTCTCTTTTAACCGGAAGGTATCCATTATCGATTGGCATGCAATACGGCATGGTTTCCGCTAACGCGGAATGGGGTATGCCCTTAGATGAAACCACCATCGCTGAGGTATTGCAAGACTCCGGCTACAGTACTCATATGCTAGGTAAATGGCATTTAGGGTATTTTTCGCCCAAATTTTTACCAACATCGCGCGGTTTTGATAGTTGGACTGGGTATGCGAATGGAGAAAATTATTATTGGTCAAAGAAAAACCCAGACTACACGTCCAATGTAGATTTTATTACTTCCAATAAGTCTTGTTATAAAGCATATGATGGAGAAGATATTCATAATTATTCGACCACTTTTTATACGACGAAAGCAGTCAATATCATCCAAACGCACGATACCAGCACCTCATTATTTTTATATATTGCCTATCAAGCGGTGCACGACCCTTTTGTAGATTATGGCAAACATTCACAAGGTATGCCAGATTCTTATATTGATGATGATATTCTTACCGAAATTCATCAAAATATCGTTGGTACAACACGCCAAGAATACGTGAAATCGCTATATTTATTAGACAAAGGGGTCGGTGAAATTGTGGACGCATTGGAAGCATCGGATATCATGGACAATACCTATATTATTTTTATGTCTGACAATGGCGGTTGTTGGTATGGCGGTGGTCGAAATGGTCCTCTTCGTGGTGCGAAAGGTGCGTTATTTGAAGGAGGAATAAAGGTAGATTCATTTATTTATAGTCCTTTGTTATCGAGTAGCGGAACCACTTATTCTGGTTTAATGCATATTTCCGATTGGTTTCCAACTATTTTGGCATTAGCACAGATTACCTATAGCCCATCCGCTGGATACGAACTCGACGGAGTTAGTCAAATTGACGGCTGGAATGGCAACAGTGTTCCACGTTCAACCATGTTATACAATATGTATTTAAACGTAACTGATTTCTATTTCAATATATGGACCAATGGTTCATTTGCAGTTCGCGATGCACGGTTTAAATTGATGCACACCTACGACGACAAAGATTATGGTGATTGGTACAGTCCCAGCGAAGAGTTAGAAGATGACGATGATTTGGATACAGACAATCGATGCGCTCAACAATTTCTAAAGGGTAAGTTTACTTATTGGTTATTTGATTTGCAAAATGACCCTTATGAGAAAGTGAATTTGTATTCTTCTACCAATCAATTATACGTAATTGCCAAAGAAAAGTTGTATACGTTGTTACCAGATTACGAGGCCAATTCGAAAATGAAAAAAACGATTGTTTTTTCTAGTAAGGCGGAAGCTTATTGGAGTGCAAATGACCATCATATTTTGCCTTGGGCGAATGAATATGAGCTGAATGGAGACGATGACGGGTTTCCCATATTGTGTTAAAAGTATATTATAATATACTTACTAGGGCAGCTGTTGACCCTAATATAATGGTGCTTACATATGCATAAGTAGTCGTTTCGTATAAATGTTTACAATGTTCTTTGTAATACTGATTGATGTCATTTTCAGAGGGTGGTTGTAACATTGCGTTTTTTTGGTAGAATTTTTCGAAATTTTTAGGGGTGTAAATTTGTATCATATATTCTTGGGTTATATTGCTAACCAGTGAATTTACAAATGTTTCGTGACTAGAAAACGATTCGTTCATTCGTTTATAGGTGTCTATAATAGGGCACAGTGGTTTTTGAAAATCGTAATCTGTACTATGATAATATGGACGATGTTCTATGGTAATCAGGTTTGTTTTTTGCAGGTGGTATTCGTGAACTTTTTGTTGTGTTTCTTTTTTTACATAGGTATATTTGACATATTCGTTTTTGCAATGATTTTTATCGTATTTGTATATATCGTTTATGGTAATATGTAAGGTGACGTCGTGTCGGTGTGTTGGATAATTTTTACTAGTATAAACATCGGATAAGAAAGCGTGCGAAATATTTTGTAACATATTATTTTGAAAATCTTCTTTGGTAATCTCATTCATTTCGTATAATTTGGTTTCGTCTATAAAGACTAATTCGCTTACTATAGGACATATTTGTTCTAAGAAGGGAGTAGTCACTAATTTGTTATAATAAATGCGGTCATTTATGTTTATGGTGGTTTTTTTCATAAGTTCATCATTATATTTGCGTTGATATATTTCACGTCTACGATTATTGTTGCGGATTTTATTTTTAAGTAGTTCTGCATCTGCAAAGATAAATACAGATGCAAAACAGAATAGTATAACAAGAGTATTGATAGTAGCGGTCATTTTTGAAATAGTGTCTTTTGATTGGTTATTCTTTGTAAGTTTTCAAATTTTTTATTCAATTTTATTTTTTTTTGTTTTTGTTTTTTTGTTTTTCTTTTAGTTATTTTTACCAATTATTTTTTGCAGTCTTTTAAACCACAGTGATTCGTGGAAAAATTCACTCCATTTGGCAGTAATTAGTAACACAATGCCAAATAAAAATAACACGGTCTTTGTTTCACCAGTTACTACAACAGATGATTTCCTTGGATTAAATAAATAAAGTAATAAAATGGCCATAAAAAATACAAATACAAATTCGAATTTCTCTTTCCAATATACAATCTTTTTATCGAGAGACGAGTTTTCTTGTCCCTTTATTTTTAAATGTAAATGAGTTAAGGCCATCAAAATAAACCCTAATTTAATGACAAAAATTAGATATATAAAGAGTGTAAAATAGTCCATTTATATAATTCAACATTTTATTATAATCGTATTTTTATTATAATGTATGTATATAGAGTATATGCCTTGTTCTATTTCATGCATAATATCCGCGGTTTTTATTATTGGTATGATATATTTTTACAATGTGACTGATAAAAGCAAAATCGTAAAATTGTACAAACAACATTTACCAAGTGATTTACAAAAACGGTATGAAAAAATCGCTAAAGAGAGAATGAATATTAGTTATTATGGTTATGGCTGTGGTTTGTTATTGTCGCTGTTTATTATTTTTTACAATGTTAAAATGAAGGGGATGAAGTTGAATACCTTTTCTCTCGTTTGTACCGTAATGGCGACCTGTTTTTTGACCAACTATTTCTTTTACATGCTTTATCCAAAGTCGGATTGGATGTTGAATCATGTGAATTCTCCTGAACAGGTGAAGGCTTGGTTACAAATGTATAAGGAAATGTCGTATAATTATCACGCTGGTTTAGCATTAGGAATTATTGGGGTTGGTATACTTGCATTTGCTTTTAGATGTTAAAACGTTACTCTGTGTTTGAACTGATAATTTGATTATATTTTGTATGGTATTATAATATATAATATATAATATATAATAATGGCAAGTAAAAGACGTTCTGGATTGGCGAATGATAGAAGAGCCTATAATTATTACTATCCAAAAATTTCAGTGATATATCCTAAGAATGAATCTGTATGTCCTTCGATATCCTTAGATGATATTGCGACTTTGGTGGGCGCTACATATACATTAAATGCGAATACGACTCTTTTAGCATGTCAAACTATACTTATACCTGCAGGATATTCATTCACTATACCAGGCGGATTAACGCTTACCAATTATGGTAGAATAAATAATAAGGGTACTATTAACGTTGATGCAAACATCATTAACTATTATATACTTTACAATAACGGTGGATATATTAATAATATGGGAGGAACTATTACCAATAACAGCGGCGGTATTATTTATAATGATATTGATAGTACTTTTACAAATACTATATCATTTTACAATAATGGCGGATTGATTTACAATGAAGGTTATTTTTCTAATTTGTTTAGTGGTAACATTTATAACTATAACAATGGAACGATAACAAATAATAATACTTTTGTTGGTAGCAATCTCTATAATGCGGATGGAAGCAGCACTTGTGGAACAGGAATATTGAACGGAACTTTACCTCCGACTGCTACAGGAACCAATTGTCCTCCTTAAAAATTTACATTTATGCCAACGCAGATCACAATTATTATAATCACTGTGATTATAATAATTGTGATTACAATAATTATATAACTATAATATAATGACGACTAGAACATTTCCCAAAGCAGTTATTTTATCTATTACAACACACGGAGAAATTTTATTAAACAGTCCTGTTACGGACCCCACCAAAATTACCTTTACTCCAAATGGTTTTCCCACAAATATTCCAACGTTTCAACTCGATTCTAGAATTAAGGAATTTTATAAATTCAATGCGGTTGCACCAGGGGTTATCAACTATGTAGAGGGTGACGATGAAATGGATGTATATGATATTGAACGCGCGCGCGATTTGGAAGAACTATTTAATGAATCTGGAGATGTTACGAAAATCAATTTAGGCATTAGACAATTTCTAAGTAATAATGATAATATACAACAAAAAAAACGATTGTATGAATATGCAGAAGAAATTTCCAATATAGTTAAAGAAGTGGCTAGCGCGGTTATTCCTGAAAAGAAACAAGACGAAAAAACAATGAAAAAAGAATTGGCTGGTGCGTCTTCTGACCCAGCAAAATTAGAAGAATTCATCGATATTGTTGAATATTTAAATTCACACGATAAATCTCAACTCCTGGTAAATGGTAAGGCGAAAGATGGTTATATGGTGAATAAAACGTATGTGTTAGGAAAAGACGATGTTTCGCCAAGTGGAGGAGAAGATTGGACCATTAGTTGTTTGAATTTCCCTTTTCTACAAGCAGATATTTTTAATGATATTTTAATTTGGAAAAACAGTGCTTTGCCAAAACCAGATAAAATACGTCTAAGAGGAGCTGAACGTGGTTCGGTTAGTTTAAAAGATATTACGGATTATTTAGCGGCGCAAGGTGTTACGCGTTTAATTATGGTTGATTTGACTTGTTCGCCATTTGCAGTAGATGACACTTATTATTCTGGAAAAATAACAAGGCGTTTTAGGAATGATATTTTAAGAAAAGGAATACCTTATGGAGGTAGAAAAACAAATAAAAAAGGTATAAAATGTATAAAATGTAGAAAAAACAAAAATAGTACTCGGAAAAAATATTCAACTAAAATAAAAAATATTAAAACTATTCGTTTGAAAAGTATTTAAAGACAAATTAGTATTGTAATTTGTAAGGTTCCGTACAGCAATTATATCGCAAAGGTGTAAAATTAAAATTCTCTTTATTTTATAAAACTAAGGAACCTGTACCATATGCTTCGATAGCTCAGCCGGTAGAAGCGCACGGCTGTTAACCGTGAGGTCCTAGGTTCAAATCCTAGTCGAAGCGAAAATTATACAAAATATGTAAGTAAATAAATATGTAGTAAATAAACTTAAAAATATATTCTTAATGTTAATTATAATATGAATATATTTATTAAAACTCTTACTGGTAAAACGATTAATCTTGAGGTTGAGCCTGGTGACACAATTGATAATGTCAAGACAAAAATTCAAGATAAAGAAGGTATACCTCCGGACCAACAACGTCTCATTTTTGCGGGGAAACAATTAGAAGATGGACGCAGTTTAGCAGACTACAACGTGCAAAAAGACTCGACACTTCATTTGGTCTTAAGGCTTCGAGGAGGTATTTAGATATAAAAAATCATCGATTATTTTTTCTATAATAAAGCAAAAAAATTGATATAATTTATTTATGTATATATTGATTATACATAAATTACTGAACACAATTATTACGATGAGTATTACTAATTTAATGAACGAATTTAACATTTCTAAGGAGGAATACATTGGATCTGTTATTTCTCATAGATTTATAGGGCATGATTCTACAAATGAAATGATAACTAGACTGGAAAAATATGATATACCTACATTACAACATATAAAAAAAAGTATGCGAAAAGACTCTCAAGATTTGTATGAAAAAATAATGAAAAGACGTCATGCATACATTGACAAAGTTCGCAGAATTCATAAAATAAAAAAAGAACAAAACATGTTGAACGGTGCGAGTGAGTCTACCTGGATTGATTTTAGTGGTAATGGGGATGATACCGAAAATTTGGTTTGCGGCATGAATGTAATATCAAAAGGAATTGATAAAATAAATTTGATTATAGAAAAGAAAAAAGAAGCATTAGAGCTGGAAGAAAATAAAAGACAAAGAGATTATTATATTCATATGGCGGTGAATTTATTCGTGGTGGCTACTCCGCTAATTGTAGGGGCAAAAATGTTGTTGTAGATTTGTTTGTTTATGGGTGTGTATTTGTATTTTTGTATTTTTTATTGTTATTATTGTTTGTTGTTATGGTTTATCTTTGTTTTGATTTCATTTATTTTGGTGTTAATTTGCATAACCAAACTTCTAGCACATTCGCATAAATAGTCATAATCGTTGGTTAAGTCTGTCACGATTTCTTCGATATCTTCTTCGTTTTCTTCAATGTCGTCATTATCCGCCGCATTATTTGGATGTATTTTTTCCAAATACTTCTCAAAAATAAAATATAATGTTTTTATATTCATAGTTATTATTATCGAATATAAAAATATATTTAAACTGTTTTAACTAGGTCTTTGTTAAAAATTGTATCTATAAATATATATTACGATGTGTGAAAAAGTTATCCTACAAAAAGTCGTTGTAATGGAATAAAAGCATTTCAAATATATAATCGGCAATTGTAATATCGCGTCATTCACATATTATTCACATATTATTCATACAGTTAATTATTATATAATTATCCTCTAAATCCCTTTTTAAACCCTTTGGGAACAATTTGTTGTTGACTTTTTGTCCCTGTACGTCATGGTTTTATTCTTTTTCTATGTCCGAACTCTTGTTGATTTTTACTTACATTGTAGTCATTATGTGAATAATTTTTATTGTATTTATTATTATTTATATCTTGTAATTCTTGTTGGTGTTCATCATCAAAAAAATCGGCTAAACACGCACGACGATAAGTTTTTTGAGTAGGTATTATTAATTCCTCCACATTTATAGGTGTATCCGACATTATACTAAACTACTTTTTATTATTTAAATTGTTTACAGGCTTAAATAATTTAGTATTTTACTGATAATAAATTATTTATTCATTAGAAAGTCTCATGTTTGGTATTTACAATAATTTGGTTGATTATGGTTTCTGAAACAATCGAATACATTCCCAGATTTTGGCCGATTCGTCTAGTCCAAAAGCACCTCTTTTATTTGCCAACGATAAAAAACTAACCATTACATTTAAAGCGGTATTTTCGTCGGTAATTGGAACATCCACTAATTTCACTTCTGTTTGTGGTGGCATAGGAGGTTGTGGGGTTGGTAAATTGTCATTATTTTCCATTGTAGATTACTATGGTTATTGTTTTTAAGTTTTTTATATTACAGAAAGGTTTTATTTATTGGTTGTTGGTTTTATTTGTTGGTTGTTTGGTTTATTTATTTTCTTTGTTAAATACATTTAAAGGTTTATCTAGTAATTATTTATAACAGTAAATGACCGCGCATAATAATAACATGTTGGATAGTTCCATAACCAATAAGGAAATTAAAAATAAGGGGTTCTTGTTATTGGACGCAATGTTCAAAGAACATGGCTGGCACATTGTTAGGAATGAAATGAATTGGCTCTGCTATAGTAAGATGGGTTATGAGACGGATTTATTTGATATTAAGATTGACAAAACATCGATACATGTAAGCATTCCAATTAAAAACAGTCCTTTTCAATACCATACAACATTTAAGGATTATTTTCAGGCTAGCGAATATGTGGAAGCGAGGTTTTTTGATTTTATACACGAACTAAAAAAAATTGATTAAATAAATAATTTTGTTACTACTATTACAGAATTATTTATACGCACTCCTCTAAAATGTCTACTCCATTATCAACGCGAGAATTATTTATCCAAAAAACACTCACTTTTGAAAATAACTTTATGAATAATGAAATCATTCCCGTTCCCATCAAAGATGCCAAATTTGGAATTCTTAATTTACAAGCAGTTTCGACCCCTGTTAGCGCGAACGTCCATGATTTCGTTTTTACGATTGATTGTTCCGCTTCTATGACCGATATATGCTCTGATAATAAAACTAAAATGCAACATATTATTCACACTTTAAAAAATATGATTTTATATTTCAAAGAAAATCCAAACATTAAAAACCACATTACCGTAAATGCTTTTGACGATAAAATTTATCCTATTTTGGAAAGATGCACCATAACCAATGAAAATTTCAATGAAGTTATACAGAAAATCGAAGAAATAACACCTAGAGATAGCACAAATATTGAGCTGGCGCTTAAAAATGTATCTAAGATGGTTTCCAATATAAAAGAAGGTTGTTCTACCTCTATTATTTCAAATATATTTATGACGGACGGAAATGCCACGAGTGGTAATTGTAATTATAACGCATTAGCACAACTCGTCGATAGAAGTATCACCAACGCGTTCATTGGTTTTGGCATTCATCATGATTCTACCCTATTGAATACAATAAGTAATGGAGACAATAGTGCATATTATTTCATCGACCAATTGGAAAATGCTGGATATGTTTATGGAGAAATTCTCCACGGAATTATGTATAAACTTCTTAAAAATGTAACCATTTACGTAGAGAATGGGCTAGTTTATGATTATAAAAATAACACATGGGACTCTTCGCTAGTAATTGGTGAAATCGTAAGCGAAGCAAATAAAATATTTCACGTTTGTTCTAATGATCCGGACAAATGTCTTGTAAGATTAACCGCGCACATGGCAAACGATGATTCGACGTCTCTGGAATTTAGTATTCATAATGAAGGGCGTGATGTAGATGATCGTAATACATTTCAAAAATATATTTATAGACAAAGAACACTACAGCATTTGTATATGGTAAAAGATTTCTTGAAAAGAAAAAGTGACGCCAATATTACAAAAGATTCTATATTTATGAATGTAAATAAAGATCATATGATGGAATTGAAAAAGGAAGAAATTAGTATAAGCGAAAATCTTAGAACCTTTATTGTAGAGATGAAAAATTTTATGTTGGAAAATAACTTATATGAAGATAATTTTATGAAAAATTTGTGCGATGATATTTATATTTGTTACAGAACATTTGGAACTATATATGGGAATATGTACGTGTCTTCTCGACAACGCTCGCAAGGAGCTCAGCGATGTTATACGGTCAGTCACACACCAGAGGATATGGATGATACTCATTTAGAAGAGTATGATAATAATAATGAATGTGGAGGAGGAGTTCTTACACCTGGATTATTAACCAGACGAAATACTCGGTCGATTATTGGGCTATTGCCAGACCTTGGGCTATCGCCACACCATAGGCTATCGCCACACCCATTAAAACATAATACAGTGAAAATTACAGACGCGCCTTATCTCACTCCTACTTCTAGAAAACTTATGCGTGAAATCAGTGGTAAAAATGATATGGATAGTGATAATGATTCTATGTCAGTAGAGCTGTAAAAAATAAGGGAAAATAAAAATATGTATTGAAAATATATATATTTTTTATTGTGCAGAGGTGGACGTAGTAGTATTTTCGGTTGTTGTGGTTGGATGTCTATTTTGTTTTTGCAATTCGGTTTGTAGTTCACTCAATAATGGGAATTCATTGGGGTTGACAGTTTCACTCAAAAATGACGGCATCGATTGTAATGGATTGTCGTTGATATTCCATAGTGTTTGCCATATATTACTAATAAATGGTGGTTTATTTTTTACATTTAATTTAAAAGGACAACTATAGTCTGGCGTTTCATTGATGGCTACACACGGATTACATGGTCCATTTACAAACGTAAAGCCTGGAATAATAGATTCCAAATTAGTATAATCTACTGGGGTTACTCTCGACGTTTGTTCGCCATATATCCCACCTTTACCTGTGTAGGTGGTTCTTTCTAAGGTCGCATTGTTTGGATTACTCATGTTGCATTTTATTACATCGTCGCTTTTGTTTCCCAACAAACCTGCTTTATACGGAAAATCGCCGAATCCATTTGGTAAATCTTCCATTTTATTCCCTGAGGGGTCTTGTACTAGTACTCCATTAATTAAAAATTGTCCTTCTTTTGTTTGATACGAGAGAAGTCTTAAAATAGCGGCTTCGTTGTAAATAGTCATGGCATAATTCAAGCCATCGGCCGGTAATGTTCTGATGAAAGTATTGGCGTTTAAAGCAGCCATATAGAGCTCTTTGGTTTTGGGGGACCAAGGCCACATTCCATGTTCGTTAAAATATGCCAATTCTTCTTGACTTGCTTGGTTTTTTTGTATCATATTCACATCAAAAATTTTTTGTGGATTAATAGTGCTTTGAATCTTAATAAAATCCTTGGTAGATTGGGGGTCCCAAGCAAAGCCTTCTTTTCTTCTCGATAATTGCAGAAATCGATACATTAATACGATGAGAAGTGTGATGACTATGCCATATTTAATGTTGTAAGATAATACCAGAATAGACATTGTTAATAATATTAAATTACCTAAAAGTGTATTGAAGAGAGAAGTCAAGAGCTCTGGTATGAAATATAAAATTAACCATAAAACTACCAATATTGTTAATAATCCGATGATTTTTGTCCGATTCTCATCATTTATTAAGGTTTTTAATTTTTTAATATTTGTGAATAATGATTTCATATATTATAAAACTATTAAATATTTGTATTCATGATTTTTTGTTTTGTTTTGTATTTTGAATATTATTGTAATATATATAATAATATTCATATGAATAATGCGGATTTGAAAATTATACCTTATACGGCGACATCTTTGTCTATTGTAGGAAGGCTTATTTTTATGTTCTTGCTTTATAAAAATAAAAGCGCTAATTCGCTATCTTTATTATTTTGTATTTTGAGTATTTTCTCATCGAGTATGTGGATATATTATAGCATTAAATTAGATGATATGCCTATGGTGGTTAGGTCTTCTACCGAGCTGTCGTTATTAACCATATCAACAGTTTACATTGTTAAAAATAAATGTTTACATTATCATAATACAAACACGATATTACCCACTTGAGGTCTGGGTCTGGGTTTATTGGTTTAACTTCCAGTGGATCCGAAACCACCTGTACCTCTAGCAGTATCTTCCCCCAATTCTTCTTTGCTACCAACAATTTCTACTATAATGGGCACTAATCCTGGTGCGCATATTTGCAAATATCGTTCATATTTTTTACCAAAATAATCCGCGCCAGGTATTTTTTTTTCTGGTTCTATATTTACGACATCAAACATACCCATTAAATGGCCTCTATATCCAGCGTCTATGATTCCAGTTGAATTTGCCAAACGTAATTGCGTCTTAGAAAGAGAAGAGCGTGGATACATATAATATCCTGTATTGTAATTCTTTCCAGAATCCACAAACATTCGCGCTGCACAGCAAATTTTTAAATCCAATTTGTTTACAGGATGGGTGTCTTCCCATCCTGGACCAAAAAATGGCAAAAAATCGCCATATATACTTTCTTCAGGAGGGTCATTTTTGGGGGCAAATAAATCAAATCCTGCGTCTATGTGGGTTGATATATTTAAAAGCTTGGTATTGTGATTATGTGCGGCATTGTAATACATATCCTTTAAATTATGGTCATCTGTATCGACAAATATTTTTAACACCATTACTCTATCATGCGTCGATAGAAGTTTATTCAAAACATTTATATTGCGTAGATTATTGTTTAAAAAAGTAGACATTCTTATATCTTTATATATATAAAAATGTTTATATTGTTTTATTTGTAGGTTGTTATTTCTAGGTGATGGTTGGTTTTTGTATGGGATTATATTTTATCGTAAGTATTTGTTGTGATACTATTGGTCGTGGATTCTTCTTCAGGGTTTTTATGTTCTTCTGGTTCTTCTGGTTCTTCTAATAAATCCAGCGCCTTTAATCGATTGTAAAATACACGCCTTCCTAGATGTAGCTTTGTCTTTTCAACATTTATAGTATCCAGCATTTTTGTTGCCTTTTCTTCAATATTAAAGGAACATTGTTTTTTTGCTTCATACATTATTGCAGATAGTTTTTCTACTTCGTATTCTAATTTATTCAGACGGGTATAATAGTCGTTGAAATTGGCTGTCATATCGCTTATTATTTCATTGTAGGATTTAGTAGGCATGTCAGCAAATTCCATTATTTCTTCAATCGTCGCATTATTTAATTCTTCTATCGTTCCGTCCCATTTTTTTTCATAAAATTGAACAGTTCCTTTGTTAAAATCAAGCATAAATATTAAACCTCTTTCCTCCTTTTCATTTATGATGCGCTCCGCATGCAAGATGTTCATATAACTACTCTGACAAAAATGAAGGAGAGAATACCAATCGACATTTTCAAGCGAATCTTTTGAAAAATCAATAAATAACTTGTTTTTTTCTATATCTGGTTTTTTAGGTATGGATGATGATTTCGTAGCTCTTATTTCTTCAAAGGCTTCTTCTAAAGATTCTTTTGTTTTAAAATGTTGCATTAGAATATAAATCTCTCTCACTAATATTTGCCAAAGTAGGTCCGCGTCGTTTTCTACATACATCATGCGTTTTTTTCGTCCAATTATGTATCCGAAGGTTCCTTTGATTGTCATTATATATATACTTTTTAGAAAAGTATAGCAAAATATACTTTTTAGAAAATTTATAGTTGATTTCTTAATAAAGTGGTTTGTATTTTATTTTTTAAATTTGGTTCCTGACCTGGTTGTACTGCGGTATACCAAGATGGCGGTGTCACATAAACTGGGGTGGTATTGCAGCCTGTTGCAAAACTAGTAATACTGGTGCCACTAGCGGATTGACTACTACCTGTTTGCACTGCAAAAGGGAAAGGTTTTTGTGGACCCACTGGATTATTACATCCTCTAGTCAAGTATAAATTGTATTGCGCATAAGAAACTGGTTGTCCAAGCGTCTTGGTATATGGAGCATTGCGCGCCATATCGTTATATTTAAAACCAGCGGTGGACCTTCCTGGGGTGCACAAAGTAGGACCACAAGATGAACGATGACCTTCATATGTACCGACATTATTGACCTTAATATTGCAGGTATTCGCCGCCGCTTTGTTTTGAATATATAACCATTGACTCGCAGTATCGGTTTGATTGCCTGTATAATTCGGCTGAACCCAATAATTCGGATATTTACCATAATACGCCCAGCGGTATTTTTTATCCAACATGCCATGGGTAGATAATACAGAGGGCTTAATATACAAGTATTGGGTACCCATGGTGTCGACCACACGAGAATTGAGGACTGGTTGGACTACCGACGACGATTTACTATTGGCTACCGCACCTGTGATTTGAACATTTTTATCCGTGTTGTTACCAACTAATATGGCAGACGGATAATTGCCGCTGGAACCACCAAATCCAATAGCTTCGGTTCCTCTATAAGGAGTTCCTGATTTGGACATTTTCATATCGCGGCCTACTCCGCCACTATTTCTACGACCGCCATTGATAGAAAATCCGACTGGTCCTGGATGATGGATAGCTAATTGGAGTCCTGTGGTAGAATGACCAAATGGACCCTGGGGTAACCAAACACCGCCTGGTGCGGTTCCAGAACGTTTTGAACCATAATTGATTACCGATTTTTTTTTGAAAGCAGTTAATGACATTATAACATAATATGAGATTTTAATCAAAGGTATAATTATATAAATAATATTGTTCGTTTTTCTGGTTCTGCAATGAAACATCTCGAGAGAAGCCAATATACTTTGGTATGTTTGATTCTATGATGGTCTAAATTTTGCATAATATCTACAGCGCTACTGTGGGTTTGCAAATATTTATCATAGAAATCATGATTGCCTAATAAAGTATAAACTACTAAACAGGCTAAGCTAAAATAAGCCGTTTTATAATGGACATAGGATGGTAAATCCTTTATTTTTAATAGTTCAGGCGAGACGAAAAAATCTGTGTGGGAAAATGGATAGCTTATGAATATTTGTTCATCGTATATGTGGGTTACATATTCGATGCCTAAAAAGACGAATGTTTGATCGTTAATCACAATGATATTTTCTGGGTGGTAACCAAGAATGGTGCTATTTTCATGTAATAAATATTGCATTTGGGTTACTAAATGTGATGTTAACAGATGGGCGGTTTTTATGGATGGACGGGGGTTTTCTCCTTGGTATTGGAGCAGCGTTTTTACGGTATGGGTTTTGAATTTGACCGTTTGGTAGTCGTTGGTGGTAGTCGCACCTAGGATGAGTTTTGTGTTGACGAGAGAATGTATGAGTGCAGGACAGGGGCTGGCGAATGCTATAGTAAATATATGGTTGTCGTATTGAATAATTTTAAAATTGTCTTTTGAAATTATTACGCTCATTTCATTTATTTTAACTTATTTTCTAAGTTGTTTATTTTTTGTTTCATTTCTTTCATTTCTTTTATTAATAAAGCGATTAGACCGGTGTAATTTACGTTTTGGTATGTTTCACCGTCTTTCTCTCCTTCGACTAAAAATGGATACACTTCTTGGATTTCGTGGGCAATGAAACCCATATCTGTTTTTTCGGTTTGCGTGTTTTTATATATGACGGGTCTTAATTGGTCAATGGTATAAGTTTCATCGATTGGTTTTACGGATTCTTTGATTCGATAATCGGAGGTGGTTTTGAAGGATGATGCAGTTACAGACCCTGATACAGTTAAATTTCCGGACAGGGATGATATGGTTACACTGCTTGATAATGTTCCTGATATGGTTCCTGATACAGTTAAATTACCTGGAATTTTTACGGTTTCACTAGATGTGCCTAACATGACTTTGTTATTCGCGGTTATCGTAGCACCACTCCCTAATGCAGTAGAATTTGAATAGGTTCCGTTTGATTGTGCTTGGTAGCCAATATAGGTATTATTCGAACCGGTGGTATTTGCAGTTCCGGCATATCCGGCTTGATAACCGAGTGCTGTATTGTTTGAACCACTGGTGTTGCTATATAATGCATTCTTTCCTAGTGCTATATTGGTTGATACTGAACTTCCTCCTAAGCCAATTGTTAAACCATTTACAGTTATATCGTCTGTTATAGTTGCATTTCCCGATATAGTTGCATTTCCCGATATAGTTGCATTCCCTGTTATAGTCGCATTCCCTGTTATAGTCGCATTCCCTGTTATAGTTTCATTCCCTGTTATAGTCGCATTTCCGGATACATCCAAATCATTTGCTACAGTTACATTTCCCGATACAGCCAAATCACTTGCTACAGTTACATTTCCTGGCATGTAAACCGTTTCGTTAGAAGTGCCTAATACGATTTGGTGACTGGAGGTTATCGTAGCGCCAGAACCTAATGCAGTCGAGTTTGAATAGGTGGCCGCATTTGCTTGCGTTTGATAACCAACAAAAGTATTATTGGATCCCGTTGTAATAGGTGTTCCTGCATAGCCTGCTTGGTGACCAATCGCTACACTATTACTGGCAGTCGTTACGAATTTAAGAACACTCGAACCAATAGCTATGTTATTATTTGCACTGGTTACTAAGGCTAGTGCATTATAGCCGATTGCGACATTATCACTTCCGGTGGTTGAACCACCGTACAGTCCTTGTAGAGCCTTGCATCCAATGGCTATTACATTATTGCCAGTGGTGTATTCACCTGCGTATGAACCAAGAGCACTATTATTGCTGCCAGTGGAGGAGTATAGCGATTGATTACCTACTGCGGTATT
>JACCDO011063586.1_pt1 | contig 32459 bp, 42 predicted proteins | sample 7446101 | NCBI WGS metagenome assembly JACCDO01 (sample SAMN15323440, study PRJNA562643) | freshwater metagenome | isolation source: river surface water | place: USA:Blue River Watershed | collected 2017-08-16 | reverse complement strand
GCCTCTCCAAGATCACTCGAAGTTGTATCTCTTTTTGACAAACCTTATAAGAGGGCCGTCAATATTCAGCCCTCTCTTTCTGGTAAAAAAATTGATGATCAATTCATAATTGGATACGGACTTGATCTTGAAGATTATGGAAGAAACTTTGAGGAAGTCTATTACCTCAGATATCCTAATTAACTGGATTAATTTCAAAAATTTTTGAAAATTCACCTCGACTAATAGTCATGGCGTTCATCTTTTTTAACCACAGTCCACTTCTTAGATTCCAAAGAGATGCAATTCCTTTGATCTCTGAACTCTCTCCGAGTTTAATATCAAATTCTTCGCGATCATCTGATTCTGTTGTTAATCTAATAATCTCAGAGCCAATTTTCATCGCATCTAAAGAAAGTATCTCAATCAGGCCGTAATTATTACCATAGATATTTGAGAATTGAGTCAGGAGTTCTGTATTTAAATCTTTTGGATCATCTCCTATATAAAATAATGTTCCCAAATGCTTTTGTTCCTTATGCATCGATTTAGATCCCCAACTAGGCCCTCCGATAACTTTCAATCGATTGGCATCGTAGTATCCAAGGGTAGATACAAGCTGGGAAGTCTCTTGAGGGAAAGTTGCTAAAAACACCCAGTCAAAATCAAGCACTGGCGGAAGAGTCTGCACTCTTCTTATAGAACTTTTTTCAAATGAATAGACGTCCTCTAAAATTCTTAACTCTTCTGATCTTTCTCTTGGATACTTAAGGCCCAAAAAATCTTCTGATGTCTGCCTGAAATCATGAGTATTCTTAGGAAATTTTGCAACACTTGTGACTTTCAAATTTCTATTTTTACTTTGCCTCCATATCTCATCCATGTAGGCTTTACCACCATCTGTCTCTGGATAAATGACTCCCAATCTACTTCCAAATTTTTCAATCATCGAATTAGATAATAAAACTTCCACCTGTGACTCAACTGAACCTTGTACTTCAATCAAATGATGATTTTTTTCTTCTTTCGGTAAATTGACTTGAGAAAGAGAGATAAATAAAACTCCATATTTTTTTGCTTCAAGATATTCTGCTTTGGCCGTATCTGGAAATAAACCACCTATGATAAAAGAAACATGATGCTCTTTGACCAAATTTAAAACGGCTTCAGCACCAAGTGCAGGAATGTCTTGTGAATCTTTCGTTTGGATTTTTATTTTTTCACTAAGTCCAAACAACTTCAAAGAAGCATCAATACTGGCCAGGGCCTTAAGACCAAAAGTTGATTTTGGTCCAGTCATTGGTAAGATCACGCCAATAGAATCTAATGATATTTTTGAAGAATTTTGAAGTCTAAATTCAAAATCCGAAACAAACTTTTTAATTTCTTCATTGTCAGAGAACTCGTCCCCTAGCCATTTAGACAATTCTTCTGCTCCAGATTTATCTAAATTAGAATAACGAGATTCAATCTCAACTTGTGCAAAGTGTGCTGAAGCAATATTTCTTTTGCCAGTAAATCCTTCGAAAACAGAATTTTTTTCTTCTAATTTCAGTTTATCAAATGCTTCTTTAGTCTCTCCATAAATTGATGAATCCATTACTTCTGCCAAAGTTTTCGATTCAGCTAAAATGTCAAAAGATGAGGTTACAAGAAGAAAAGGATCATTAAATTTCAATGCGTAAAAACGAGATAGTTGAGCATATTTTTTAGGCTCAGAATTTTGAAGTAAAGATTTATCTATTTTTTGTAGTGCTTGTTTAAGTTCAACGAATTGACCAAGTTTATAATAGGCACTGGCCTTGTTCAGTTGAATCTGGCTATAAATCTGTGAGTTTTCAGGTGCATATTTGGCAGCAATATCAAAATTCGCTAAAGACTTTTCAACCTCATCATTACCAAAATGACAAACTCCTTTAAGATTATATTTAAAGGATTTTTCTAATGGAATAAGAGTCTCATCTTTTAATTGAGCTAAAATTGAAATGGCTGAATTAAGTTGTCCTCTTCTTATCGCATTTCTTGCTTCTTGAAGGGTATTTCTAGCAACTTCTGAGATTTCTGATTTATCAATTGAGGTTGTTTCGGTTTTCTTAATTGATGAACAATTTGAAAGAATTAAAAGACATAGAATTGAACTTATAAATTGAAACATGGGTGGCTTCCTTTCATGAAATACCACCCAATTTTAAACTCTGACTCTAATTATTGGAAGAGATCTCTTACTTTTTCAAAAAAACCTTTCGTCATTGGATTACTAGTCGTATTTTGTTCCAACTCAGAGAGTCGTGAAAAAATCTCTCTTTGCTCTTTGGTTAACTTGGTTGGTGTTTCAACATGAATGGTAATAATTTGATCACCAAAACCATAACCGCCTAACTTAGTTATTCCCTTATTTCTTAATTTCATTTTCTGTCCCGATTGAGTTCCCTCTGGAATTTTCATGGAAACTCTTCCTCCCAAAGTAGGAACTTCAATATCGGTTCCAAGTGCCGCTTGAGAAAAACTTATTGGAACTTCACAAAGAACATCGTAATCATCTCTTGTGAAAAACTCATGCTCCTGGATATTAATAAGCACATAAAGATCTCCACTCGGTCCACCATTAAGACCTGAGTCTCCTTGACCTGAGAGCTTTAATCTTTGCCCCTCATTAATTCCCGCTGGAACCTTCACACTTAATTTTTCACGCTTCTTATTTCTGCCTCTGCCGTTACAAGTCGCACAAGCATCCTTAATAACTTGGCCAGTTCCATGACACTTTGGACATGGCTGTGCGATCGTAAAAAACCCCTGCTGTCTTCTCACTTCTCCATGACCGTGGCACATATCACAAGTCGTAGGACCAGATCCTTTTTTAGCACCACTTCCATGACAATCTCCGCAAACCACTGATCGATTAACATGGACTTCTTTTTCACACCCAAAGGCTGCTTCCTCAAAAGTTACATTTACGTCTGTTTGTAGATCATCTCCGGCCTGAGCACGAGATCTTCCTCCTCGTCCACGACCTCTTCCACGACCTCCAAGCATGTCTCCGAAAATATCTCCGAAAATATCTCCAAGATCTCCGAAGTCTCCAGAGAAGCCACCACCGAATCCGCCTGGACCTCCACCCATTTGAGGGCCATCGTGTCCAAATTGATCGTAGGTTTTTCTCTTATTATCATCTAAAAGAATATCAGCTGCATGTGAAGCTTCTTTAAAAAGAGCTTCAGACTCTTTGTTTCCTGGATTTTTATCAGGATGATGTTGCATCGCTAGTTTTCGATAAGCTTTCTTGATGTCCTCTTTTGAGGACGTTTTGCTTACACCTAAAACTTCATATAAATCACGTTTTGTACTCATAGTCTTTCATCCTAAACAAAAGCCCCCATGGCTTAAAACATGGGGGCCTAGATTCACTTGATTTCAGGTTTTATTAAACTTCCTTGTAGTCAGCATCAACTACATCGTCTCCATCATTTTTTTTGGACGTGTCTGCCCCTGAGGCTTGCGCACCGGCACCTTGACCGGCATCAGCTCCAGTTCCTTGATACATGAACTGGGCAAGGCTATGAGCGACGTTTTGAAGTCTTTCAGTCGCTGCTTTAATTTCGTCCAAAGACTCTGAAGTAAGTTTTGTTTTTGCTTCATTGATTGCTCCTTCAATCTCAGTCTTTTTATCAGCTGGAAGTTTATCTCCAGCATCTTTGATTGCTTTCTCAGAAGCGAAAACAAGACTATCAAGATTGTTTTTTGCATCAACAACTTCTCTTCTCTTCTTGTCAGCTTCTCTATTTTTTTCTGCCTCATTTACCATTCTCTTGATTTCTTCCTCAGTTAATCCTGAGCCAGAAGTGATCACGATATTTTGAGACTTACCAGTTGCCTTATCTAATGCATTTACATGTACAATCCCGTTGGCATCAATATCAAATGTAACTTCAACTTGTGGAACACCACGAGGAGCTGGAGCAATTCCAGTGAGATCAAATCTTCCAAGAGTTTTATTGTCATTAGCAAACTCTCTTTCTCCTTGAAGCACATGAATCGAAACCGCAGGCTGATTATCAACAGCAGTTGAGAACACCTGAGATTTTTTCGTAGGGATCGTTGTGTTCTTTTCGATAATTTTTGTAAACACTCCACCAAGAGTTTCAATCCCAAGAGAAAGAGGAGTTACATCTAAAAGAAGAACATCTTTCACGTCCCCACCAAGAACTCCACCTTGAATCGCAGCACCAGCAGCGACTACTTCATCAGGATTCACACCTTTATGTGGTTCTTTACCAAAAATTTCCTTCACTTTTTGCTGAACGATCGGAGTTCTTGTTGCACCACCAACTAGGATAACATCTTGAATCTCATTCAGAGAAAGACCAGAATCCTTGATTGCAGTTCTACAAGGCTCTACCAATCTTTCGATTAGATCAGCGATTAAAGATTCAAACTTAGCTCTTGAAAGATTTAAGTTTAAATGTTTTGGCCCAGTAGCATCCATTGTAATGAATGGTAGGTTGATATCAGTTTGAGTCACAGATGAAAGTTCATGCTTTGCTTTCTCTGCAGCCTCTTTAAGTCTCTGAAGCGCCATCTTATCATTTTTAAGATCAATTCCTGTTTCTTTTTTAAATTCATCAGCTAACCAATTGATGATTCTGTAATCAAAATCTTCACCGCCAAGGAAAGTATCTCCGTTTGTAGACTTTACTTCAAAAACACCATCAGAGGTAATTTCTAGAACTGATACGTCAAACGTACCACCACCAAGGTCGAACACAGCAATATTTTTATCTTTTTTCGAATCTAATCCGTAAGCAAGTGCTGCTGCAGTCGGCTCGTTGATAATTCTTTTCACATCAAGACCAGCAATTCTTCCAGCGTCTTTAGTTGCTTGTCTTTGAGCATCGTTGAAGTAAGCTGGAACAGTAATAACTGCTTCAGTTACTGGCTGACCTAAATAATCTTCAGCCGCTTTTTTCATTTTTTCTAAAATTTTTGCAGAAACCTCTTGAGGGGAATACTCTTTCCCATCAACTTTTACCCAAGCATCACCATTTTTATTCGCAAAAATATCAAACGGAGCTACTTGTTTGAAGTGAGTTACTTCTTTGTCAGTAGCTTTTCTACCAATTAATCTTTTTACGCCGAAAAGAGTCTTTGTAGGATTTGTTACAGCTTGTCTTTTTGCCACTTGGCCTACAAGAACTTCACCATTCGTTGCAAATCCAACGATTGATGGAGTTGTATTATGTCCTTCAGCGTTTGGAACAACTTTGTAAGTTCCATTCTCCATTACAGACACACAAGAGTTTGTTGTACCTAAGTCAATTCCAATTATTTTACCCATAAAATTCTCCTTATATATTTAATTACTTAATACTTATTGTTTATCGCTTGAAACCACAACTTTTGCAGGTCTTACAAGCCGACCATTAAGGCAATAACCTCTTTGAAATTCTCTTACCACTTCATTTGGTTTTTTACCCTCAACATATTCTTGCGCCATAGCTTCATGAAAGTTTGGATCAAAAGTTTTTCCTACTGATTCAACAGGAGTTAAGCCATGCTTTGAAACAGTATCTAAAAACTGTTTTTTCACCATATCTAATCCAACCACAATATTTTTAATCTTCGTATCCTGATCACCCTTAAGCATATCGATGGTTCTTTCGAAATTATCAACAACCTCAAGAAGATCAGAAAGAACTCTTTCATTACCAAATTTCAAAAGATTTTCTTTTTCTCTCTCCATTCGCTTTCTGTAGTTATCCATCTCAGCAGCGATATAGAAATATTTCGCTTTATAATCAACTTCATCTTTTTTTGCAGCTTCCTGCTCAACTTGTTCAGCCTTAACCGTTTCTGCGGTCTCAACTTCAGCTACTTTTTCTTCATTTTTTGTTTCATTTTGTTCCATATTCACTCTCACTCTCTTCAAATTGTCCTTAACTTCAAGATGATACCGAAATGAAACGTGTCAATGTTATGAAGTGAAAAAAAATACAGGCCGTCTTAAAAGTTAACAGATCATGATTTCAGTAACTTATAATAACTATGCCGCGCCGATCCTGAATAAATCATCCATCAAACTATCCAGCATGACAAAACCGAGTGAATTCAGAATGATCTTTTCACCATCCCAAGATCCGTAATTCAGACTTCCCCATTTATTTAAAACCTCTAACAAATCATGACTCACGAAAGAGGGTTTCCATCCTAAATTTGTTCTTAGAGAGAGATAAATTTTTTCAAGGTTTAATTCATGTTCTGTTAATAATTCTTTTTCATAAATAGGAGTTGATACTTTCCACTTATACCTTATGGCCTTGTTTTGTCCTAAATCAAATAGACCAGTTCCGGTTGGCCCAAGAGCTGCGACACTCGAAGATTTCCAATATTTCATGTTATGTATCGATTCATATCCGGGCTTGGCGAAGTTTGAAACTTCATAATGATTGAAACCTTTTGATGTCAAAAATCTTGATACAGCAAGATACTCTTCTCTAATGAATTCATCATCGGGAATTTCTGAAATAAGTGGGTACTTAGATCGAGCATTTAAAATATAAAGGCTGATGTGGGTTGGAGAATAATTAAGTAATTCATTTAACTCATCAATAATATTTCGCTTGTATTTTTTTGAATAGGGAACGCCTAAAAGAAAATCTAAAGAAAAATTCCAATGATTATTTTTACAAAAAGAAAGTAACTCATGACTCTCTTCCAGAGAGTGAGAACGATCCAAAATTTTTAAAAAATTTTGATCCAAACTCTGTGTTCCAATTGAAATTCTATTTAGACCAATTGCCTTCCAAGTGCTTATTAATTCTTCATTCCAGGTTCCCGGATCAACCTCCATCGTAAATTCACATGATGGTGACAACGAAATGGTTTTTAAAATCTCATCTTTAAAAAATTTTGCACCTTCTAATCCCCAAAGAGAAGGCGTTCCTCCTCCAAGGTAAACAGATTCGAGATTATTCCATTTTATATCATACTCATCCATAAGGTTTTGATGAGCATTCAGCGAATTAACAAGAAATTCATTATACTCAACTATTTGATTTAATTTTTTATCTAAGCGCTGTTTGTAAAAATCGCAATAATTGCAAAGATGCTTACAAAAAGGCACATGAATATATAGGCTAGAAACTGTGTTCATTAATGAGAAAAACCTTCAAATTCAATTTAATTATGGTGATAATAGAACACAAACAAGAAGGATGAGAATGAAAATTGATCAAGTTGAATTAAAAAATAAATTAAATACCCTGTTTATCCACTCCCCAGGGTCTACAGCTGCTTCCGTACAAATCTGGTTTCGTGCAGGAAGTGCATTAGAAACTTTTGACAATCAAGGGATTGCTCACTTTCTTGAACATATGTTTTTTAAGGGAACTCCAACAAGACCTGGTCCTAAGCTTGCTCAAGAGATTGAGTCATTTGGTGGAGAGGTAAATGCCTTTACTTCTTTTGACTATACTTGCTACTACATCAATACTCCTGCTCCCCACATCGAAAAATCGATTAATATTTTACTCGATATGGTTTCTAATCCTCTATTTGGTGAAGATGAAATTCCAGCTGAGAGACAAGTTGTCTTTGAAGAATATCGAAGGGCACTAGATAATCCGAATCAATTCAACTTCATGGAAATTCAAAAAAACTCCTTTGAAGGAGGGTACTCTCATCCCATTCTCGGAAGAGAAGAAACAATTAATTCTTTTTCACAAAAACAAATCAAAGAATTTAGACAAAAATATTATAATTTAGAAAATGCATTATTTATCATTGCTGGAGACTTAAAAGAGAAAAAAAATATTGAAGATCAAATCTCCAAATTTAAATTACCAAGTGGATCAAAAACAAATTTTGATCTATTCAAGTTAAAGTCTAAAGATTCGATCGCTGTTCATGACAAAGAAATCAGACAAGCGACTTTAAGTATCACTATAGAAGCACCTCAATATGATCACCCTCTTGCTCCAGGACAAGACCTAGCAATTAATTGCCTTGCTCATGGTGAAACATCTCGTCTTTATCAGGCGCTTGTTGCAGAAAATTCGATTTGCAATGGTGTGGCAGGATCTACAATGTATTTTGCTAAAGGTGGAACTCACATGATTAAAGTTAGTTTCCCAATCCAAAATATTAATAAAATGATAACGTCATTTTCAAAAACATTAGAATCTGTATTTACTCAAGGATTTCAAGAAGCTGAAATTGAAAAAATTAAAAACCAATATATTGCATCCAAAGTTTATGAAAAAGAATCGATTGAGTCCTATGCATTTACTCTTGGTCATGGCTTTGCTCAATCTGGGGATATTTTTTGTGAAGATGCCTTTATCGAAAAAATTCGCCTAACCTCATCTGATGAAGTTAACACTGGATTAAAAGAAATTTTAGGCAAAAACCTTCATCTCAATCTTCAAATCCCTAAAGGGGAAAAGCCTCAGGAATATGAAAAAGAATTAAAGAAGCTTCAACATTCTCTTAAAAAATTAGCATCTCTTAAAGTTCAAAAAAACAAATCAGAATCTAGCCTTACTTCTGAATTCGACCCATCAGTGAAGGTAGTAGAACTAAAAAAAGGCATTAAGCTCATTTATCGACAAAATAAAATGACTCCAACGTTTGTTTTTCATGCTTACTTAAAAGGTGGGCAATCTGCTGAAACAATCAAGAGTGCAGGGACTCATCATTTGATCGGTCGCTTATTTAACTATGGCTTTGATGGATTGAGTTACGAAAAACTAAAGCAAAACCTAGAAACCATGTCGGCTTCCCTGAATGGATTTTCAGGAAAAAATGCGTATGGGCTTACGATGCATGGCCAATCAAAAAACTTTGAAAAACTGATCTCATACTTTTTTGGAACTCTAACTAAACCAACTTTTCCAAATAAGTTTTTTAATCATGAAAGGAAGATCATTTCTAGAGCACTCGACAATCAAAAAGAAGATGCAACGAAACAGGCTTTTAAGGCCTTTTATAAAATGGTTTTTTATCAACATCCCTATTCTTTAGACATAGCTGGAACTCCAGAAACACTAAAGTCGTTTAAACCAGAGCAACTAAAGAAAACCCACTTGAAAAATCTTCAATCATCTGAAATTGTTTTTACTTATTGTGGAGATTTAGATTATTCAACAATTGTAAATGAAATAAACGAATTTCTAACTTCTCTTAAAGTGAGAAGTCCAAAGAAAAAATCATTTAAAAAACCGAAATCAATTTCAAGCAAGAAAGAACACCTCGAGTTTAAGCGTGAGCAAACTCAAATTATCATCGGCAGAAGTTCTTTTTCGATAAATAAAAAAGAAGAGCTTTATCTTAAAATGATCACAGCTCACCTCTCTGGCCAAGGTTCAGATTTATTCGTAGAGGTAAGAGATCGCCTTGGACTTTGCTATGCAGTCTCTCCTATTCATGTTTCAGCTCTCGAAGCTGGATGTTGGGGAATTTATATTGGATCAGGACATGATAAAACAAAATCGGCGATTAGCGCAATCTTGAACATCCTAGATAATCTTAAAAAGAATGGTATTTCTGAGAGTGAGTTTAATCGAATAAAATCTATGATTGATGGTCAAAATCTCCTGAGCATTCAAACAAATGAAGACTATGCTCAAATATATTCTGTACCAGTTCTTCATGATTTAGGATTAGATTTTACTCATAAAAACAATCAATTTATTCGTGATGTAAAATTCGAGGATTTTCAAAAATTTATTAAATCATTTTTTAATACTAAATGGAATATCGTAGAGGCAGGACCAAAATCTGTTTCCTAGGAAGCTTTATTAGTTTTATTAGGAAGTACTCCCGATATTAACAACTCAGTTTCTGTTAAACTTTCTCCCTTCAAAACTCGATCATAGATCGATTTTGAAGGGGTATTGTTTTTAATCGCGAGTAATGAAATCAAAGTAATCGTTGAATCAAAACTTGTGGAGACCATTCCATAGAAGCTTGGTATATCAAGGAACTTGGGAATAAGATGGTTTAAATGCCCATAGGCCATTTTTCCAAGCTGGGTATAATACTGAATATCAATAATTTTTTTATTTATTGATTGAGAAAAATAACCACAAAGAACTAAAGATGTCTCGCCTACTTCTAGATAAATTTTCTTTTGTTCCTCACGATTGAGTTGAGAGGCTTCTAACAATTTCATTCCAAGCACTTTCTCTTTGGCCTTACCATCTTTAAAATCAAAATAATTATTAGAGAGGCTAAACTTGTCTAAAACATCACTGGAGTAAAAAAGAATCGATTCAGGAATTGGACAAAGAGATTTCTTATTAAGCTCAACTAATCCATTAAAAAAGTAAGCTCTAAGGTTTGAATCTAGAATAAGTTTTTTATGGTTACCTATATCCTGCATTACCCGACCTCTTTTAAATTATAACATATCTTTGATTTTTCGGATCAACTGGCAGGAATTATTTGCCTCTGTTTCTCAAACCATGGAAAATAAGGACTTATGATCAGAATAAAACTCCTATTTCTTAGTTTATCTTTTTTAATGTTTTTACCTAATTGGAGATTTTTAGACATTATTACCTGGGCTTGGTCCACATCTGAGCTATATTCTTTGGGCTTTTTTTTAAATGGGTTTTTATTTATTTCTCTTCCCCTTTTAATCTTCAAATTTAAAAAGCTTTTTTTAATTACTCTAAGTTTTATTTTGATTTACTCAGGTCTTTTGCTATCTCGGCCCATATTATCTGAAAAGGACAGTAAGTTTACTCATAGCTCTCATTGTGGGAGTCTAACCTATACAGGAATTTTCTTTCACTTCAATAAGTGGTTAACACCATCTCATTCGGATGATTTAGAAATAAGAAATCAATTTTGCTGGATAAGAAAATTAATTCAAGAAACACCCCAAAAGTTTGATACTCTCTCTGAACTAGATAATTATTTAAAGGTGAGTCAGGATAAACTTCTAGCTCCAAATATTAAATTTAGAAGTTCTCTCCCTCTAATAGCATTTTATCAGTTTTACATCTTTAGTAAATTTAACGACTTTTCTAAAAATACAACAGAAGCCAATGGAAAAATCTTTATAGAAGGCCTAACCTTTTGGGAAAATCAATATACTTTTGAAATACATAAAAAAGATTATCCCCTTTGGGATTTTCCACATGGACCCTATGTCAAATGGGAATACGGAATTTTAGAAAAAAATTGGGAGGAAATTATAAATTTTATCAACTCAAATAAAACTGAATAATTTTTCTACATTTATAAATATTTTACAAAAATGTGTTTCGTGAATAATTTTCAAGTTATCTTTATTCAATGAATTTTTTAAAAGTTCTCGTTTTCCACATTATATTTCTTTTTAATGTAAGGACATTTGCTCAAGTTGATAAAAATTTATCAGTAGAAACAAATCTCTTATTTCAAAGATTAATAAAAGCTAGCTTGTCTTTAAACTCATCTAATCAAGAAATCTTTCTTGGCCAGCAAAATGCCTTTATCCAGGGACAAGGCTGGTATGAAACTAATAATGATCTTGGCTCAGACATTCGATCAGATATGCATGAAGTCTCTGGAACTCATCCTATTGTTTTTGGAATTGATTTTTTAGAAATTGGTGATTGGAACAGAGACATTATTCTCGAAAAAATAAAAAAAGTTCAATCTCTTGGGGGCATCATCACTCTCTCCTGGCATATGCCGACATTGATTGATGATGGCAGAGGAGATGGAAGTTTTTTCGATACAACTTCAAAGGTAGTTAAGCACATTCTTCCTGGGGGAAAAGCTCATCATCTTTATCTTGAAAAATTAAATCAACTCATCATTTTTTTTAATAAAATTAAAAATGTACCTATTATTTTTAGGCCATTTCATGAACATAATGGATCATGGTTTTGGTGGGGTAAAGATCATTGTACTGTTAAAGAGTATATTTCACTTTGGAGATTCACGGTTGATCACCTAAGAAATAATTCTGTTCATAATTTGCTTTATGCCTACTCTCCTGACCAAATTCGTGACGACTATTTTGAAAGATATCCAGGCGATGGATATGTCGATATCCTGGGTGTTGATACGTATTTTAAAGGTAAGTTAATAGATTTTTGGAACATGGGTCTTGATCCTTTGATGGATTGGAAAAAAGATATTGTATGGCTACTCAAAGAAGCCGATAAACGAAATAAAATTCCAGCTATAACTGAATTTGGAGAGGAAGGAATTAAGACTGAAAATTTTTGGACTGATTTTATGGGATGGCCCATTGAAAGGGCCGGTATTGTTCAACTAATTGGAGAAAAAAACTTACCAAAACGTGGAATATCTTATCTTATGCTTTGGAGAAACGATAACAAAAACCTAGATCACTTCTTTGGGCCTGTCCCTGGCCATAAAGAAAATGATAATTTCAAATTACTACTTAAGAAAAAAATTTTTAAAGGCTTAGATAACTCAGAAAAAAATATAAAATTGAGTTATCCACATTCTTAATTCTCTTCTATTTCGGCCATAAGAAAGCCAGCTTCTAAAGCTTGTCCCTCTTTTATATTGATAGATTTTAAAATTCCCTCTGCTCCTGCCTTGATTTCATTTTCCATTTTCATGGCCTCAAGAATAAGTACAGTTTCACCCTTAGTAACTTTATCGCCTTCTTTTTTTAAAATCTTCACAACTTTACCAGGCATTTGAGTAATCAGAGCTCCGGCACCTCCGGCATTAAGTCCAGATGGTTTAAATCCTCTAAAAACCTTATAAACCTCGGAATGAGAGACTAGGGTTTCATTAACTCCAAGGTTTGCCAATTTGACCCAAGATTTTTGATCAAAAGATCCATAAAATTTTCCAGCAAGCTTTTTAAAATAAAGTTTTTTCTCAGAACCTTCAATTTTAAAAATAAAACAACAATTTGTTACTTCAACATCAAAACAAGTGTCTTTCATCTCTTGGTTGATAAAATAATATCTCATAAAGAACCTCTCATTTGATTTAGCTCAATGGAAGCAATCTTTTTCATAAAGTCTTCAACACTATCAATCTTAGAAACTTTATCCTGAGGTTTAATCGTACCGATGTAATTCGTAGAATACTCACCTTTAATAAAATGAGATTCATCCATAATCACTTTATGCAGAGGAATGTTTGTTTTAATTCCCTCAATCACAAGACCATGAAGGGCAGATCTAATTTTTCTTACGGCCACTTCTCTATTAAAACCTTTGGCAATAAGCTTTCCAATCATAGGATCAAAATCAGGAGTAATCATAAATTTGGGATAAATGCAGTGATCAAATCTTATTCCTTGTGGAAAAGTAGTTTCAAAACCTACAATTTTTCCTGGAGCAGGAAGCATCGTAATAGGATCTTCAGCACAGATTCTAAGCTCAATAGCATGGCCATTAATTTTAATATCCTCTTGCGATTTAAAATCAAGCGGTTCATTAAAAGCAACTTTGATCATATTAGCTAATAGATCAATCCCTGTGATTTCTTCAGTGATGGGGTGTTCAACCTGAATACGAGTATTCATTTCAAGAAAATAAAATTTCTTATCTTCACCCATAATGAACTCAACCGTTCCGGCAGAATCGTATCCAACGGCCTTCGCACAAACAACAGCAGTCTCACAAACTTTCTTTCTTAACTCTTCATCTTTACCTATGAATGGCGATGGTGCTTCTTCAACAATTTTTTGATGACGGCGCTGAATTGAACATTCACGCTCAAATAAATGGTAAATATTCCCTTTTTTATCAGCAAGAATTTGAACCTCAATGTGATGAGGATTTAAAATATATTTTTCAACTAAAAGACCTGCATAACCAAAGCTAGAGAGGGCCTCACGTTGAACTGCTGCAAAATTATCGTTAACATCTTTTTCATTAAAGCAAGGTCTCATCCCCTTACCACCACCACCTGCAACCGCCTTAAGTAAAACAGGGTAGCCAATTTCATTGGCAATTTTGATAGCAGCATCAATGCTCTCTACTTCTCCTGTAGATCCTGGAACAACAGGGACCCCAGCTTCTTTTGCAATTTGCTTAGATATATCTTTCGCCCCCATTTTATAGACGGCAGTAGCATTTGGACCTATGAAGGTGATCCCCTTTTTTTCTAAGGCTTCAGAAAACTCTCTATTTTCTGACAAGAAACCATATCCAGGGTGAACCCCATCGATCTTATGAGTTTCTATGAGCTCAAGAATTTGAGGAATATTTAAATAAGTTTCTTTATTGTTTGATCCCTTTAAATGAACCCACTCTTGGCAGTATTCCAAATGAGGAGGTTCAGTTTCATTATCAGTCCATACACCAACAGAGACCATTCCCAGCTCATTAAGAGCTTTTGCCACTCTAATAGCAATTTCACCACGATTTACAATTAATACTCTTTTGCCTTTCATAGAGGTATATTCCCGTGTTTTCTATTTGGTGTTTGAACTTTTTTATTCTCAAGTGCTTTCAAATACTGATGTAATCTCTGACGAGTTACTTCTGGATAAATGATCTCATCAAGATATCCAAGCTCGGCTGCTTTATATGGATTAGCAAAATTATTTTCATAATTATCCACAAGCTCTGCTTTTTTCTTATTGAACTCTTCACCCTTGAGACCATTCAGCTCATTTCTAAAAACAATATTCACGGCACCCTCAGCTCCCATCACTGCGATCTCTGCACTTGGGTAAGCTAAATTAATATCCGCTCTAATATGTTTTGATGCCATTACGTCATAAGCTCCACCATAAGCCTTTCGAGTAATAAGAGTAATTAAAGGAACTGTCGCTTCTGAGTAAGCATAGAGAAGCTTTGCTCCATGTCTAATGATTCCCCCATACTCTTGAACTGTTCCCGGTAGAAATCCTGGCACATCAACAAAAGTAATAATTGGAATATTAAAAGCATCACAGAATCTCACGAATCTTGCAGCCTTGACTGAAGAGTCAATATCTAAGCAACCAGCAAGAAAGTTTGGTTGATTGGCGACGATTCCTACTTTGATTCCCCCTACTGACGCAAAACCAGTAATAATATTTTTTGCAAAATCTCTGTGAACTTCTAGAAAATGCTGGTCATCAATCACTTCTAGAAGAAGCTCATGCATGTCATAAGGTTTTTTTGAATTATCAGGAACGAAATTTTTTAATTTTGAATTATTTCTTACAACAGAATCAGTTGTTAATTTCAGCGTATGCTTTTCTAAATTAGATGATGGAATAAAAGAAAGAAGCTCTCGTACTCTTTCAAAACAATCATCTTCATCATCACATCGAAAATGAGCGACTCCTGATTTTTCATTATGAGTGTGAGCTCCACCAAGTGCGTCTTTGGTCACTTCTTCGTGAGTCACAGTTTTTATGACATCAGGACCCGTCACGAACATATAGGAGGTTTTATCCACCATAAAAATAAAATCTGTCATGGCCGGTGAATAAACTGCTCCACCTGCACACGGACCCATAATAAGAGAAATTTGAGGAATCACTCCTGATGCCTGAACGTTCCTGTAAAAAATCTCAGCATATCCCGCAAGAGATTCAACTCCCTCTTGAATTCTAGCTCCTCCAGAATCATTGATACCGATCACAGGAATTTTATTATCAAGAGCAAAATCCATGATCTTACAAATCTTCTTAGCATAAGCAAGCCCTAGAGCTCCACCCCAGCAAGTAAAGTCTTGAGAAAAAATGGCAACCTGGGCTCCATTGATTTTTCCAATACCAGTAATAACACCGTCCCCAAGGTATTTAGTTTTCTCCATTCCAAAAGAATTACATCGATGAGTGACAAATTTATCGAATTCAAGAAAACTGCCTGGGTCTAAAAGTTTTTGAATTCTTTCCCTTGCAGTATATTTTCCTTGTTCATGTTGTTTATTAATTCTTTCTAATCCACCCCCGAGATCTGACTGATGACTTAACTTCTCGAGCTGATCACGCTTTTGATCATTTGATAGCATAGGATGCCTCCTGAAAAAAATTTCTACATTTATACAATTATTCACATTCAGGGTAAAGTTTGATGGTTAGATGATCTATCAACAAAAAGGCCCGCTTTAAGCGGGCCTTTAATTATTTGATTTTAGTTTAAATTACTCTCCGGCAGCTTTCTTTAGGGCCCTTTTATCTAGGCCATATTTTTCAACTTTCATTATAAGTCCCGCTCTTGAAATTCCAAGTTCCTTAGCAAGTTTAGATTTGTTAAATGCACATCTCTTTAAACCTTCTCTAATCATGAGAATCTCTAACTCCTCAAGAGCATCCTTTAGTGATCCATTGGTATTAACACCTTTTAAGAACCCCCCAGGCAAGTGGCTTTCTGAAGCCTGGGCATAACTACCTCCACTGCTTTCAAGAATTCTTGAAGATAACATATCTGGAGTGATTGTTTTTTCTTCCCCTGCAAGAACGACAAGCCTCTCGACTTCATTTTGTAATTCCCTCACATTTCCTGGCCATGAATGATCAAGCATTTTCTCAAGGCACTTTTTCGAAAAAGTTTTCAAAGGAATTCCCGCCTCTTCACATCTTTTTTGCAAAAAATAATCAATGAGAATTGGAATATCTTCCTGCCTTTCTTTTAAGGAAGGTAAGGCAACGTTAATTACATTGATCCGATAATAAAGATCTTCCCTGAATTCCCCTTTCGCAATCATCTCTTTAAGAGGCTTATTAGTAGCCGCCACAACTCTTACATTAACTTTTTTAGGAGTAGTCGCTCCTACGGGCATGTAAGTACCTTCTTGAAGTATCCTAAGCAATTTTACTTGCATGCTTGGAGATGTATCTCCAATTTCATCAAGGAAAAGTGTTCCCCCATTAGCGACCTCAAAAACACCTTTCTTGTCTTTTATTGCCCCCGTAAAGGCCCCTTTTACATGGCCAAACAGTTCTGAATCAAGGAGGTTATCGTTAAAAGCCGAACAGTTTACGGCCATAAAAACAGCATCTTTCCGAGGAGAATTATAATGAATTGCTTTGGCGACCATTTCTTTACCAGTTCCATTCTCTCCTTGAATCAAAATAGTCGACTCTGAATTAGAAACTTTAGAAAGCAGATGGTAGACCTGCTGCATTTTTTTCGATTTTCCAATTAGATTATGATACCGATATTTATTGCCCAATTCGGAATTTAAATCCATGATTCTCGACTCACGCTTAGAAATCTCTGAATGAAAAGTGGCAACCTCTTCAGCAACAATGGATACTAATTCCTTCATTCGCTGAAAATCTTGATCTGAAAACTTTTTAAGCTTAGAAACTGTTGTCATGGCATCTTCTTCAGAAACGCCACATTCTCTCATTTTTTGAATAACTAGCTGCTGATCTTCTTTAGTACAAGTGTCTTTAAAATAAGGATAAGCAAATATGGCACCATGAACTTCCCCCTCAACTACGACTTTATGGCAAAATCCCCAAGTTTGCGGGAAGAATGATTCAAATTCAAAAAAATGATCAGTTTCCGCTTGAAATTTTTCAAACACTTTTTCCACATCAGTCTCAAGCCACTCATGACCGAATGAGTGGTTCATTTGAAGCTTAAGAAAAGGTGATTTATAGGGGTAGTCCTGTTGACCAATAAATTGAATCCTGCCCTGCTCATCAGCATAGAAAATATCCAACCCAAACCAACTTCCAATTATTTGTTCTAATTTTTTATTAACATGTAAATCTTTTATCGTTTTCCAATCAATCATGTTTCTCTCCTATGGCCATTGACCAATCCATTGGCAATAAAAGTATTACCGTAAAACCTTTCGGCATTTTGTAGGAAAACTTGACAGTCAATTTGTCAAACTGAGAAAAAAATCTACATTTTCTGTGAACTTATCTGTAAATATTCTTGAAATAATTGGTGATAAATCTGCTTTTGCCATTCTTGTGGTCCAAGAAATTTCTTAATAAGATATCCATCTTTTGAAAAAACATAAGTCTCTGGAACACGAGTTGATCCGAAACTATCTTTATATTCACCATTATTATCTAGTAACCAGACTACATTACTAAGATTTAGATCTTTGATTTGTTTTTTAACTTTTAAAGGATCATCGTTAACAGCAATTAAGTAGAATTTAATTCTAACATCTTGCTGATGAGATTTTATAAAATTTAAGAATTCAGGAAGTTCTGATTCACAAGGAGCACACCAAGTTCCCCAGAAATGAACCACCGATAATTCATTAATCAAAACAGAAGACTCAGTTAAATTAAACAACTTTCCATCCAGGGTATTAAAACTACTTTGTGGAAGCTTTTTTAAAAGATGTTCAGTTGAATTATTTTCTGACAAATCAGTATTGAGGGCGTTTTTTTGATAAAGGGTATAAATTAATGTAACCGAAAGAACCGATAGTATGATTATAATTCTTTTAATCATGAAAATATTTCTTGAAGGCTCAGTCTATTTGTCCGAGCCTTCAAGAGAGTTTTGTTTTCTTATTCAACAAAAGCGATAAAAGCTTCTTTTGCTCCATCACCAAGTCTAGCCTCAGCTAGTTTTAAGACTCTAGTATAACCACCAGGTCTTTGCTTAAACTTAGGAGCTACTGTTTCAAATAGGCTTTTAACAGCATCTTTATTACCTAGTTTAGTAAATGCAAGTCTTCTATTAGCAATAGTATCTACTTTGGCAAGCGTTACTAACTTTTCAATAAAAGGTTTTAGTGCTTTAGCTTTAGTTTCAGTAGTCTTAATCTTTCCATGAGTAATTAACTCAATAGATAAATTTTGAACCAATGCTTTTCTGTGTTGTGGTTTAACACCTAGTTTATATTTGTGATTCCCATGTCTCATAAAATTCTCCTAGAAGTATTATTCAGCGTGCTGAACATGCTTCATAATATTGTCAACTTTCATTCCCAATCCTAAGCCCATAGAAGATAGAATCTCTTTAATTTCATTCAAAGACTTTCTTCCAAAGTTCTTAGTTCTTAACATTTCGCCCTCTGTTTTAGAAACGAGTTCATAAATGTATTTAATATTTGCATTTTGTAAGCAGTTTGCTGATCTAACTGATAACTCAAGCTCAGAAACTGGCTTAAGTAAAGCTTCGTTAGCAACACCAGCAGAACCAGAAGTAGCCATAGGCTTAACTTCAGTTGGAGTATCCTTATCTTCGAAATTCAAGAATACAGATAGCTGATCTCTTAAAATCTTAGCCGAGATAGCTACAGCATCAACTGGCTCAATTCCCGCGTTAGTCCAAACTTCTAAAGTTAATTTATCATAATCAGTTCTCTTACCCACTCGGCTATTAGTAACTGTATAGTTTACTCTGTGGACAGGTGAGAAAAGAGTATCTAAATAGACCCAACCAACAGGTAAATCAAAAGATTCTTTATTATCTAGAGCTGTCACGTAACCTTTTCCTCTAGCTACTTTCAATTCCATTCTTAAAGAACCACCCGAAGATATATTACAAATGACGTGTTCCGGATTTAAAACTTTAACGTAGTTATTTTCCTGAATATCTGAGGCTCGTAGAGGACCTTCGGATCCTTTCTCTATTACAAGATTAACTTCTTCTTTATCAGAAATTTTAAATCTAATTTCTTTCAAATTTAAAATGATTTCAGAGACTTCTTCTTTAATATTATTTATTGTTCCAAACTCATGATCGACACCATCGATTTTTACAGCAACAATTCCAGCCCCTTGAAGTGAAGATAGCAAAACTCTTCTTAGAGAATTTCCAAGAGTTAAACCATAACCTCTCTCTAAAGGCTTTGCTGTAAATTTTCCATAGTTGCTCTTAAGGCTATCTGAATCAACCTCTAAAGCTGCCGGACGAATCATCCCAGCCCAATTTTTACTTACGAAACTCATCTATGAACTCCCGGTACTTAATGTTTAATTTAAACTCTTCTTCTCTTTGGTGCACGACATCCATTATGTGGCATAGGACTCATATCTGCAACCGAAGTGATTCTAAGACCAGCAGCCAATAATGCACGGATAGCATTTTCTCTTCCTGCACCAGGACCCTTAACCTTAACATCTACTGAGTTCAACCCATGCTCAGCAGCTTTTTTAGCAGCTTCCTGAGATGCAACCTGAGCTGCAAATGGAGTTGATTTCTTTGAACCTCTAAAACCGAGCCCACCAGCACTTGCCCAAACAACAGCATTACCATCAGCATCGCTGATAGTAACGATAGTATTATTGAAAGAAGCATGAATATGACATACTCCGTGAGATAAGTTCTTTTTTACTTTTTTCTTTCCAGATTTAGCACCAGAAGATTTCGCCTGTGCTGCCTGAGCATTAGTTGTAGCCATAAATTCCTACCTTAAATTATTTCATTGATTTAATAGATTTTTTACCAGCAATTGCAACTGCAGGACCTTTTCTTGTCCTTGCGTTTGTATGAGTTCTTTGACCTCTTACAGGCAAGCCTTTTCTGTGTCTAATTCCTCTATAGCAACCAAGATCCTTTAATCTTTTAATATTTAGGGCTATCTCTCTCCTAAGATCACCTTCTACCGTGAATTTCTCCAGAGAGCCTCTGATTTGCTGAACCTCTTCCTCGGAGATATCATTGGAGCTTTTCTCAGGATCAACACCAGTCTCCTTAAGAACAGCCTCAGCTACTTTAGGGCCTACACCATAAAGAGCTCTTAACGCAATTTTCATTTTTTTATTTCTTGGTAAGTCAACACCTAATAATCTTGCCATAATCTCCCCTACTAGCCTTGCTTCTGCTTATGCTTTGGATTTACTTTACAAATAACTCTTAAAACACCTTGTCTCTTTACTACTTTGCAATCTTTACAAATTGGCTTTACTGACGATCGTACTTTCATAATTTAACCCTTGCTTCTAAAAATAATTCTACCTTTATCTAAATCATATCTACTAATCTCTATGACGACTTTATCGCCAGGCAAGATTTTGATAAAATTCATTCTCATTTTGCCACTAATGTGCGCTAAAACAACGTGCCCATTAGGTAACTTAACTCTAAATCTTGTATTAGGTAAAAGTTCTACAACCTCACCCTCAACCTCTATTGTATCAGCTGACTCTGCCATGTCCTTCCTATAAAAAAGTAGAAGACCTTATATAAAATTTCATATTCAAAGACAATCTATTTAATAAAAAAAATGTCACACTTTTGACGTGATTTGGCGAAAAATTTCTTCCTCAGACAAATCTGCATCAACTCTAACCAATCGATTTTGGTCTTGGTAATAGTCCAGAACAGGATTAATTGTTTCAGCAAATACAGAAAGTCTATTCTGTATCACCTCTTCCTTATCATCTGCTCTCTGAACTAAATTTTTACTACCGCACTTATCGCATACACCCATTATCTTAGGCGCCTTAGTTAACAAATTATAAATTTCGCTACAAGTTTGACAAGTTCTCCTGTTTGAAAGCCTTGAAACAAGTTTCTCTGTATTAATATCAAAATAAACTGCAATAGATTTTATTCCATTTAAAACCTTATCATCCAGTGTTTTCGCCTGGGCAATATTGCGAGGATAACCATCAAAAATATAATTTCTTGATTCAAGATTTATATTGGACTTTAACAGCCTTACAACCAATTCATCCGAAACCAGTTTGCCCTCATCCATTACTTTCTTAACTTCATTTCCAAGATCAGTTTTTGAAGCTATTTCTTTTCTTAACAGATCTCCAGTCGAAACATGCACAAAGCCCTTGTCTTTAACAAGCCTTGCGGACTGCGTTCCTTTACCTGATCCGGGCGCTCCCAATAATATTAAGTGGGTCATTACTAAAACCTTTTAACCCCTGAATACTTGCCCTTGACTTTGTAAGCTGTATCTAGCCTTTGAGAAATCATAAAGCTTTCAGCCTGCGCCATCGTATCAATAGCCACGCCAACCAAAATGAGCAATGAAGTGCCACCAAAATAAAATGGTACTTTTGCAAAATTGAAAAGAATAGACGGCATTAAACAAATGAGCGCAACATATATTGCCCCAACCAGTGTTAATTTTCCAATTACGTTATTTAAAAAATCAGCCGTCTGATCTCCTGGCCTTATACCAGGTATGAATCCTCCATTCTTTTTCAAAGACTCAGAAACATCATCAGTCTTGAACTGAATTGAGGAATAAAAATAAGCAAAAAATATAATTAAAGCTACGAAGCTTACGTTGTATAGCATTTTGCCGGGAAAAAATAATTGCTCGACACTGCTAAAATAAGTTTTTATTGGACTATTTTGAGGTACAAATTGAGAAATAGTTGCCGGAAAACCTAGAAGGGCACTAGCAAAGATAGGAGGCATCACTCCAGAAATGTTTACCTTTATTGGCAAGTGTGAAGTTTGACCACCAAAAACTCTATTATTTACTACCCTTTTAGCGTATTGAACCGGAACTTTTCTGAACGCTCTCTCAACAAATATAATAAACCAAAAAGAAACGAGCATAATGACTACTACAATAGCAAGGTTAAATAAACTCATTTCCCCATTGCTAACCAATTGAAACGTATCGCGAATTCCACCAGGGATTCCTGCCGCTATTCCTGCAAATATGATTAATGAGATACCATTTCCAATACCTCTTTCAGTAATCTGCTCACCTAACCACATTACAAACATCGTTCCAGCTGTTAGGCTTATAACAGTAAGCAACCTAAATGAAATTCCTGGATCAATAACTACCGGCAATCCATTTGGGCTTTTAATGTTTTCTAATCCTACAGATAGTCCATAGCCTTGAAAAAAACAAAGTAGGACTGTTGCATACCTAGTATACTGTTGTATTTTTTTATGGCCGTCTGGCTCTTTTTGCAATTCTGCAAGTGCAGGAATCGAATAAGACAACAAGCTAAAAATAATTGAAGAGGTAATGTATGGCATTATACCAAGAGCTAAAACAGAAAATCTTTCCAGAGCTCCGCCTGAAAAAGTATTAAACACGTTAAACAAAGAACCCTTCATTCCATCAAAAAAAGATGATAAAGCTGCTCCATCTATTCCTGGAGTAGGAACTTGGGTAGCAACCCTGTACACACCCAGCATTAAAATAGTGTAAAACACTCTTTTCTTTAATTCTTCAAGCTTTGAAATATTCGACATCCCTGTATCCTTCTGAGCTCTTTAATTTTCTATTTTTCCACCGAATTTCTTAATTAATTCTGTGGCTTTTGCAGAAAACTTTTCAATCCCTTTAAAAGTAAGAGATTTATTATAATCTCCTTTAGCCAAAACTTTAATTGGTAAACTTTTATTTATACCAGAAAGGAAACCTTTCTCAACCAAAGTATCTCTTGAAACAACTTCAGCATTAAACTTTTCAGCAATTTTTTCAAGATTAACTACTGCATAGTCAATTTTGAAAGGAGCATTTGAAAAACCAAGTTTTGGAAGTCTTCTGTAAAGTGGCATCTGTCCACCCTCAAAACCTATTCTTATTCCACCACCATTTCTGGCTTTTTGTCCCTTGTGACCTTTACCAGCCTGAGTTCCTTGTCCAGAACCCTGACCTCGGCCGATTCTTTTAATATTTTTATGAGCACCTTTTGGGCTTTTTAATGTTCTTAGAGTTAGCATACAAACCTCGTTATTTTACAATTTCAAGCCACTGGATCATGGCTTTTACCATGCCGCGGACCGAAGGGGTGTTCTCAAGAGTTTTAGTTTGATTCAGCTTTCTTAAGCCTAAGCCTTTAATTGTAGCTTTTTGCTTATCTGTACAACCTATAACACTTCTTTTTAATTTTACTGTAATTTGTTTAGTCATATTAATACCTTAAACCTTCGACTTAACTCTTAAGCCTTTTGCATTGACGCCTCTTGCACTCGCTATATCCTCAACCGATCTCAAGCTTTTCAAAGCTTTGAAAGTCGCTTTTACTATATTATGCGGATTTGAGCCTCTTACGGACTTAGTTAAAACGTTTTTGACTCCTGCAAGCTCAAGAATTGAACGACAAGCTCCGGCTGCTTTAATACCAGTACCATCTCCTGCAGGCTTTAACAGTACCTGACCAGCACCAAATAAGCCTAAAACTTCATGAGGAATTGTTCCGTTCTCAATTGATACTTTAATCATTTTCTTGGAAGCTTTCATGCCAGCTTTTCTGATAGCATCGGGAACTTCTTTAGCCTTACCCAATCCGTAACCAACCTTTCCATTTTTATCACCAACAACTATTAGCGCAGCAAAAGAAAATCTTCTACCACCCTTTACAACCTTGGCAACTCTATTAACAGCAACAACCCTCTCTTCAAGATCTGGGTTAATTCCGTCTTGAACAGCCTTTTTTTCTTGCTTAGGCGGTCTTGCATTTTTCTTGGAAGATCTTTTTTCAGACTTCGATTCTGTATCTAATTCTGAATTTTCTAAATTATTTTCTTCAGTCATAAATTCCCCTAATTAAATTTGGATGCCCTGCTCTCTTATAGAGTCAGCTAAAGCTTTAATCACACCTGTATACTGCTTTCCGCCTCTGTCAAATACAGCCTTTGCAAGTTTATTCTTCTTTAAACCAGAAGCAACTTCAAGTCCGACTTTCTTTGCACTCTCTACATTTGCAGAAGCTCCAACTTTGCCCTTGCCAAATGTTTGAACCGAAAAAAGAGTAATAGACTTAAGATCATCAATTGCTTGAACTCTTAAGTGCTTATTAGACTTAGTAACACAAAGCCTAGGCGATTCAGTTGAACCTATAACTTTTTTTCTTATTGAAAGCTTTCTTCTATATTCTTTTGCTTTCGTTTCATTTTTAATTTTTGCAGCGCTTTTTCTCATACATCACCTATTATTTTTTAGCACCAGTTTTACCAGCTTTTCTAATAATTTTTTCATCCACATATTTTAATCCCTTACCTTTATAAGGCTCAGGCTCTCTGAATGATCTTACTTTTGCAGCAACAAAACCCACTAGTTCTTTGTCACAGCCATGAAACTCAATAACGTTTTTATTAACTTTTGCCTCAACTCCCTTTGGCAACTTATAATCAATTGCATGAGAGTAACCTAAATTGAGAGTCAATGTAGTACCTGAAACAGCCGCTTTATAACCAACTCCGTTAAACTCTAATGATTTAACAAAACCGGTTGAAACCCCAACAACCATGTTATTCAAAAGCGTTCTTGATAAACCCCAAAGTGCTTTTGAAGCAGAGGTTTTGGCAACATCTGTTACAACAAGAGTCTTTTCAGCTTTTTCAATTTTCACTTCTTTCTTAAATGCATAAGAAAGCTGCCCTTTAGGACCTTTAACTTCTACACTATTACCAGCTATCTTCACTTCTACCTTTTCAGGTAAAGCAACGATTTTTTTTCCAATACGTGACATAGACTACTCCATTACCAAATATTACAGATGATTTCACCACCAAGCTTAAGCTGGGTAGCTTTTCTAGAGGAGATCACTCCTGCAGATGTTGAAACTATAGAAATACCTAATCCACTTAGAACTCTTGGTAAATCTTTATAGCTTTTATAAACTCTTAGCCCCGGAGTAGAAACTCTTTTAAGGCCAGCAATTGCACCATCTTTAAGTCCTATTCTGATTGTTATATCAGAAGGAGACTTTGCTGCAAGCTTAAAGGATTTTATATATCCCTCTTCTTTTAAAACTTTGCAAATATTTGCTTTCATTTTGCTTGCAGGAACATCTAACTTATCTAAACCTGCACTATTTGCGTTTCTTATTCTAGTTAGCATATCGCCAATAGGATCTGTCATCATATAATACCTACCCTTATTACCAGCTTGCTTTTGTTACACCAGGTATTAACCCGTTGTTAGCCAGTTCTCTAAATTTATTTCTGCACAATTTGAAATCTCTGTAAAAACCTCTTGGCCTTCCAGTTAATTCACATCTATTTCTAACTCGCAATGGTCTTGAATTATTAGGAATATTATGAAGCTTTGTTCTCGCCGCTTCTCTATCTTCCTCGGATAAATTCATATCCACTGATTGTTTTCTTAAAAGAGCAATTTTAGGAGCATATTTTTTTGCTAGTTTTTCTCTTTTTTTATTTTTAACTACTGAACTTAAACGCGCCATATTCCCTCTCTTATCTTTCTCTGAAAGGCATTCCAAAATGCTTAAGCAAATCTCGGCCCTCTTCATTAGTAGTTGCAGTTGTAACGAAACTTAAACCCAGTCCCCTAACTTTATCAATTCGATCATAGTCAATTTCAGGGAATATAATTTGCTCTTTTAAACCCATCGTATAATTACCCTTACCATCAAAACCTTTAGGCGATAATCCTCTAAAGTCTTTTACTCGTGGTAGAGATAGGTTAATTAATCTATCAAGAAACTCATACATTTGCTCACCTCTAAGTGTGACAAATGCTCCTAGTGCTTGACCCTGTCTTAACTTGAAAGATGCAATAGATTTTTTTGCTCTTGCAACCACTGGCTTTTGACCAGTTATCGCAGCTAAATCCGCAACTATTGTGTCTACAATTTTCCCATTAGAAACAGCGTCGCGTGTTACGCTGTTAACAATAATTTTTTCAAGCTTTGGAATTTGGTGTACATTTTTGTACTTATATTTTTCCATCAACTTCTTTTTTACCTCTGATTCATACAGAGCTTTTAAACGTGCCATATATATACCTTAACCTTACTTTATTAATGTCTTGGACTTTGTTGCTATTCTTTCAAGTTTACTTCCATTTTTTTTGAAAGAAACTCTTGTTGCCTTCCCAGATTTAGGATCAAGTAATGCTACATTGCTAATATGCAAACCCTTCTCGATATCAACTATTCCACCTTGTTGATTAGCTTGATTTGGCTTAATTGTTTTTTTAAAAACATTCACACCTTCAACCACTACTCTGTTCGTTTTTAGGTTTAAAGATTTAACTTTACCCTGCTTACCTTTGTCTTTTCCTGCCAGAACAACTACGTTGTCGTTCACTTTGATCTTTTGCATCTTTTCCTCTCTTATTACACGCTGATTTAAAGAACTTCAGGAGCTAGAGAGCAAATTTTAGAAAAATTCTTATTTCTCAACTCTCTTGCCACAGGTCCAAATATACGTGTACCTATTGGTTCATTATTTGCTGCAATTAAAACGACACTGTTTGTGTCAAAATTAATATAACTTCCATCTTCTCTTCTTACTGGATAAACAGTTCTAACAATAACTGCTTTTTTAACATCGCCTTTCTTAACTTTTCCACCAGAGATAGCTTGTTGAACTGCAACGACAATAACGTCACCAACATTTGCGCTCATGTGATTTGAACCACCAAGCACTTTAATACATTGTACAGTTTTAGCACCAGAATTATCTGCGACATCTAATATGGTTTGTTGCTGAATCATAAATTACTCCGTTACTTAAGAATAGAAACAAGTTCCCATTTCTTTAATTTAGAATAGGGCTTTGATTCGATGATTGTTACAATGCTTCCAACAGTACCCAATTCTTTTTCGTCGTGAACATGGTACTTCTTAGACTTCGTAACAAACTTGTTATATTTAGGGTGCATAGTTTTTCTTTCTACTTTAACAACTAATGTTTTTGCAGATTTATCACTTACTACTTCGCCTGTTAATGTTCTTTTAAATGTTGTGCTCATATCTCACCTATTGTTTCTTAGTATTTAAAACAGTTAAAAGTCGAGCTATGTCTTTCTTTAATTCTTTTAACAAATGAGGCTTTTCATTACCTGTTGTAAATTTATTAAATTTTAAATTAAATAACTCAGCTTTTGATTTAGCTACTTTTTCTTGAATTTCTTTCGCTGTTAATTTCGAAATATCACTAGTTTTTAACATAAATTACCTCGGCCCTATTCTTCAGTTTTACTAACTGTATTGGCAGCTTCAAGATCAGCCTTAGATACAATTTTTGTTCTAACTGGAAGTTTATACTTTGCAAGCTTAAGAGCAGCGTCAGCCGTTGCCTTATCTACACCACCAATTTCAAAAAGTATTCTTCCTGGTTTTACGACAGCAACCCACTCTTCAGGAGATCCTTTTCCCTTACCCATTCTCACTTCAGCTGGTTTTTTTGTAAGTGACTTGTCAGGGAAAATCTTAATCCACATATTACCACCTCTCTTAGTTTCACGAGAAATAGCAATACGGGCAGCTTCAATCTGTCTATTTGTAATAAACCCACAAGTCGTAGCTTGAAGTCCATACTCACCAAACGTTAGTGTATTACCTGTATATGCAGCACCGGTCATACGACCTTTTTGCATTTTTCTATGTTTTACTCTCTTAGGACTTAACATAAAGCACCTCTATATGCCCAAAATATTATTTGTAAATTTCACCTTTATATACCCACACCTTAACCCCAATGATTCCATAAGTAGTCTTGGCAAGAGCAGTATTATAATCAATATCAGCTCGTAGTGTATGCAAAGGAACTTTCTTTTCTGCGTACCCTTCAGTTCTAGCGATTTCAGCACCGCCTAGTCTTCCCGAGCACTTAACTTTAATTCCCTTTACACCTGATCTAAATGCAGAAGTCATCACCTTTTTCATTGCACGTCTAAAAGCAACCCTCTTTTCAAGTTGCTGAGCAATGTTTTCGGCAATTAACTTAGCTTCTGAGTCAGGACGCTTTACCTCAGCAATATTAAAAAATAAAGGACAATTAGTGATTTTCTTTAAATCATTTCTAATTTTCTCGATTCCTGTACCTTTTTTGCCAATTGCAACCCCCGGCTTAGCAGAATAGACTGTAACTTTTACCTGATCTGCAGTTCTAGTTATTTCAGTTTTTGCTATCGCCGCTTGCGCTAATTCAACATCGATATAGTTTCTAATAGCCAAATCTTGTTGAAAAATTTCTGCGTAATTGTTTTTTACGTACCAATTTGAATGCCATGTTTTAATGTATCCAAGTCTAAAGCCATAAGGATTAACTTTTTGTCCCATTTAGTATTTCCCCTGATTAAGCTTCTTTAAGAGCTAATGTTATATAACTTGATTTTTTGCTGATTCTGTAGGCTCGGCCTTGTGCTCTAGGCATAATTCTCTTTAGAGCAGGACCTTCATCCACTTTAACCATATGAATAACTAAATTATCCAAATCATATTTTTTAGATTCAGAAGCTATAGCTAATCCACTATTGATTAACTTGGAAACTACTACAGCAGTCTCTTTCTTTTCACAAAATCTTAAAATCTTAAGAGCTTCTTCAACTTTTTTAGACCTGATCAAATCTACTACTTGTCTTACTTTTCTTGCAGAAGTTCCAACATTGTTATTTTTTACAACTATCATAATTTTTCCCCTCAAGCCTGCGCTTTCTTATCACCAGCTGAATGGCCGTTGAAAGTTCGAGTCAGAGCAAATTCTCCAAATTTATGACCAACCATATTGTCAGTTACATATACAGGAACAAATTTCTTCCCATTATGTACAGCAAAAGTTAATCCAATAAAATCTGGAACTATTGTTGATCTTCTCGACCAAGTTTTAATAACAGTGTTTCCCTTAGTATTCTTTCTTGCTTCTTGTGCTTTTTTGTAGAGGTAGCCGTCTACAAAAGGACCTTTCTTAATTGAACGTGCCATTTATTACCCCTATTACTTTCTTCTCTTAACAATAAACTTGTTAGTTCTCTTATTTTTTCTAGTTTTATATCCACGAGTTGGAAGACCCCATGGAGTCACAGGATGACGTCCACCAGAAGTTCGGCCTTCACCACCACCATGCGGGTGATCAACAGGGTTCATCACAACTCCACGAACCGTTGGTCTTATACCACGATGACGATTTTTACCAGCTTTACCAATATTTTCCAATTCATGTTCTATTTTACCAACTTGTCCAATTGTAGCTCTACAATCAGCTTTAACTTTTCTTAATTCACCAGATGGTAAACGTAATAAAGCATACTCGCCTTCTTTTGCCATCAACTGAGCATAAGCACCCGCTGATCTAGCCATTTGTCCACCACGCTTAGGGTTAAGCTCAACATTGTGAACAAGTGTTCCAACTGGAATATCTTTTAAAAACTTGCAATTTCCTGCCTTGATATCAGCTGAATCGGAAGATACAACTACATCACCTACTTTTAAGCCTACTGGAGCAAGAATATATGCTTTTTCTCCATCTGCGTAAACTACAAGAGCAATGTTACAAGTTCTATTTGGATCATGCTCAATAGTCTTAACAGTAGCTGGTATATCTAGTTTAGATCTTTTGAAATCAACTAAACGGTACTTTTGTTTTGCTCCGCCACCTTTGTGACGAGTAGTGATCACACCTTGTGAGTTACGACCAGACTTCTTTTTTAAAGGAGCTAATAATGATTTTTCTGGAGCTACACCTTTTAGTACATCCCCAGTAACAACAACCATTTCACGTTGAGAAGGAGTTATTGGACGAAATTTTTTTAATTGTGCCATAGTGCTGATCCTTTACCTTATATACCTTTGAAGAATTCAATCTTCTGGCCATCCTGAAGTTCAACATAAGCTTTTTTAGTAGAAGGAGATTTCTTCATACTCTTTCCAGCTCTTTTTGTTTTACCAGGAAGTACCGAAGTTCTGACGCTTAATACTTTAACGTCAAAAAATTTCTCTACGGCAGATTTAATTTGGTTCTTATTTGACTTAACATTTACCATGAAAGCATATCTATTGAATGCTTCCGTTGTTTTAGATGTTTTTTCAGTCAACAAAGGTTTTATTAATACATTCTCTAAGCCTAACATATTACACCAACCTACTTATTAATTTTTCAAAAGCACTTTTTTCTATAATTAAATTTTCAAACTTAATTGCTTCATATACTGAAAATCCATCAACTGGAGCATACTTAGCTTTTTCAAGATTTCTTACAGAAAAATTCACTTTTTGATTAAGTTCATTTGTAACCACTAGAGCAGGAAGTAAATTCTTCGAGCTAAGTAATTTGAACATATCTTTTGTTTTGCCACTTGTTTCAAATTTTTCAACGATGTGCAATTTGCCTGCTTGTAATTTATCTGCAAGAACAGACTCTATTGCTTTAAGATTTACTTTTTTATTAACTTTTTGCTCATAACTTCTTGGCTGTGGCCCAAATACCGTACCACCTCCAGGCATAAGAGGAGATCTCTTTGATCCTTGTCTGGCATTACCAGTTCCCTTTTGCTTGAATGGCTTCTTACCACCTCCAGAAACAAGAGCTTTATTTTTAGTAGCCGCTGTTCCTTGTCTTCTTCCCGCTAATGTAGCTTTAACAACTTGATGAACTACAGCTTCATTAATATTTTCAGAAGTTAAATTAGCTTCAACTTTTAAAGAACTAGCTTTTTCAAATTTATTATTTAATACATTTAATTCTGTTGTCATATTACTCCCCCTTATGCCTTCTTAACGGCTTTCGCTACTTTAACAAAGCCATTTTTTGGACCAGGGATAGAACCTTTTAAAAGCATGTAGCCTGCTTCTAAATTCACTTCTACTACTTGAAGATTTTGAACTGTAGATGCTTCAACACCCAAGTGACCAGGCAATTTTTTGTTTGCAAATACTCTCGCAGGAGTTGCTCTACAACCAATCGACCCTGGACGTCTATGAAAGTGAGAACCATGGGCAGCTGGACCACCTTGGAAATTCCAACGTTTCATAACACCAGCAAATCCCTTACCCTTTGACGGAGCAGAAACATCAACATACGTGTTTACAGGGAATTGCTCTAGAGATGTTTGTTTTCCAAGATTTTCTTGACTTACTTCTGTAGCAGAAATTTCAGCCAACTCGGAAAATGATTTATCTACACTTGCTTTTTTTAGATGACCCTTCAAAGGAGAAGTAACCAAACTTTCTCTCTTCTCATTATAGGCAACCTGATAAGCGTTATATCCATCTTTCTCCGATGTCTTCACTTGAGATATAACATTTGGGATTAGTTTTACGACAGTCACTGGAACGTGATTGCCATTTTGATCAAAGATTCTTGTCATGCCAGCTTTTACACCGAAAAAAGCGGACAGACTAACTTTTGAGTCTGACATTCTACCTCCACAGCATCACCCTCTCACAGGGATGCATTCATGGTTAATATTAAAACAAAAAGCGTTTAAGCCTTATACTAGTACTTAATCTCTACGTCAACACCTGCTGACAAATCTAGCTTCATCAAGCTATCAACTGTCTGCTGAGTTGGCTCAACAATATCGATTAGTCTCTTGTGAGTTCTCATTTCGAACTGTTCACGAGATTTTTTGTCGATATGTGGTGAACGAAGAACCGTGTATTTATTTATTTCAGTTGGAAGAGGAACTGGGCCAGCTACTCTAGCACCTGTATTCTTTGCTGTCTGAACAATCTCTTGAACTGATGCATCAAGAATGTTGAAATCATAAGCTCTAAGCTTGATTCTTAGTTTATTTGTTTTCATTTGTGCTCCAAAAAAAATTTGTGTCAAAATAGAAAAAGTTTGGGCCTTTGTAAAGCCCAAACTTTCTTTTTTATTTTTTATTCAACGATATCAGAAACAGTACCAGCGCCGATTGTACGTCCACCTTCACGAATCGCGAAACGAAGACCTTTTTCCATCGCTACTGGAGAGATCAATTCAACACCAAAAGATGTGTTATCTCCT
>JACCDO010149377.1_pt1 | contig 32462 bp, 18 predicted proteins | sample 7446101 | NCBI WGS metagenome assembly JACCDO01 (sample SAMN15323440, study PRJNA562643) | freshwater metagenome | isolation source: river surface water | place: USA:Blue River Watershed | collected 2017-08-16 | reverse complement strand
AGTGAATGAGTAAATGAATAATACCGTTAATACTGGCTTCACAAAATCACAATCAAGATTTTCTACAACTTTCATATTATACGATTCAGTGTCCATTAGTATATACATCATTTTCCCGTACGTGTCTCGCATCTTTGAAGGATTCATAATTTTATATCTTCGTCCAATTTCAAATAAATCTCTAAATAATGGTATATTATGTCTCAATGTTCTACCTATAATTTAGTAAATAATAAAATGAGAAAAAAGCAAGAATTAAATCAGTAATAAGTAAATAATACCTTCAATATAACTCTCGCCTAATGATAAATCACTCGCCATAATAAGACCTAATTCAATTGATAAAACATCAATTAATTGTTCAAATATTCGACTTGTTTTTGATTTTCCAGAATAACTAAATCGAATATCAACAACATCAGTGTACTCACAAACATTTAATGCATTTTCTAATACATTTAATAACATTCTTTCAGTGCTTGTTAATCTTAATGGAATATATTTATAACTATCTAAAGACACCTCGTGTGATCGCAATGATGCAAATTCTTCCGTTTTACTTCGTTTATCAACATGCTGATGTGGTGGAGTAGTATTGTTGCTATTATCGGAAGCTATTTCTGTTGAATAATCGTATTTTATTGGTGATGATGACATAGAATTTAAACGACGCATAATAGTGCTTCTACTGTTGGAATTATTTGTTACGGAGTCCTCATCATCTGTGCTACTATCTGTATTCAAGTCCCTCTCCAACTCCTGTCGGAAATTCATAGCGTAGACTAGGAGGACTCAAGCTTTTGCTTCTTTCTTTCTAACTTTTCTACATGGAACAGGCTATCAGGACTCAGGTGAAGTTCCCGGAGAAGACACTCCTCATATGTATCAAGCACTATCTCAAGCGCTCAAATATATGTTGTGAGATAAATATAAAGGGAATAGAATATAAGCGTATAATAATTAATCTGTTTCGTTTACAAATATTTCACTATTATCAACCGTACCATAATAAGCTAAAGTAGTATCATCGTCGTCTAGTAATGTTGGAGGTGAATCCTTGTATGGTCGTATTGAGAGCACTTGTATATGTGGATCTATATTAAATAACTGCTTAATCATTAACTTTAATTTAGAGACGGTTAATGACAATGGTAATTTTTTTACTAATGGTTCCATACTTGAAGATGATGCAGATCTAAATGATATATTCTTAAATTTGATAGTAACAAGATCAGCAGCAATATTACTATTAGCATTATTACTACTGTTACCCATTGGTAACAAATCAGCAGCATACAATCCCTTTAATTCTTCATATCGAGGATGTAATTCAATAATATTACTATTATCACCACTACAACTATTAATTTCACGCATGATTGAGCGTAAATACATTTTTTCGGAATCAGTTCTTTCTCTTGGTGAAATAACAGATCCGTTAAAGTAAGATAATTGACGTAATCTACCAATAACAATAGGTCGAACTTCTGATGCACCTTTCAATGCAAACAATGGTATTTGTGATAATCTTAATTGTTTAACATTTAAATATGTATTGATAATGTCAACATCATTCCATAAAGCTAGTTTGGTTGAACTTAATGACAGCCGTTGTAAGACATTAAATGTAGTTCCTGGTATTGGATTTGATAACACATTTGGTATATTATTACCATCTAATAATAATTCACATAAATTTGGTAAAAATTGAAATTGTAATACTTGTAACCAATCATCTAGTTGACAAAATGACAAGTCTAGTAAACGTAAGTTATTAAACCCATTTATATCTGATTCTGTAGATATCTTAGGTAAATCAGATATATTATTACCAGCTAAGTATAAATCCTGTAACAATGGAAAAAATGGTTCTAATGATTGTATCGACGACCATGATTGAATATGACAGTAATTAAGAGCTAATACTCTTAATTTCGAAAAGGCATTCGTATAATTTGTACTTAAATTTGTTATAATTAATGGTGTTATTTGTTCCATTTTATTTCCATGTAATAATATTGTCTCTAATAGTGGCATTTGATTCACTAATTTAGCTACTTCAACCCATTGAGATAATAAATTGTCTTGTAAATCAACTTCTATTAAATGTGATGCAATATCAATAACTTCATTACCTGCACATGATATTGTATCATTTCTAATTGATACTTTATTAACAACATCAATTTGTTGCCATTTTCTAATTTTATTTTCACCAACAAATTCTATTGATTTTTGATTTCCTTTGGATGTAGTTACATAAGCATCAGCTATAATATTATCTGGTGCTACTAATGGTGCATCCATTTTAACATATCGTTCTCTTAATGCTGCTTCAAATGTTCTACCAGTTGTTATTTTTTTAGGTTTAACAAATGAACCCGATTTATTATGCACACAATCAAAATATTTAATTAAATTACCATCTGCATCAACTACTGAACCATCATGTTTACCTCTTTCAACTTGGTCCCATTCAATACCATACCAATTATTATCTTCTTCATTCGTTGATTTCGCTGTTTTTACGGGACCAATGTACTTGATCGTACCACGAAATCCTTCTTGATCACGCACACGACCACCTACACAACCACCACATTCTGTACCTGCGACGAAAGACGCCATATTTTTCGAAATGTTTTTAAAATTTTGTTCTATCATATTACGGAACTCCACATAAATAAATTGTTGTGTAAAAGTACAGTATCTACTCTAGTAAGCATTTATGCTAGTAATTCCTACGCTTTTAAGAATAGATGTGATACTATCGCATCGTTATATTCGAGAAATTATTTAAAGAAGAATATTGAAATATAAAAGTAAGCATTATTTTCCCTTCTATACAATCTTCAATTAAATGAAATATTACTACTCTTTAGATCATCTTCTAATTCTATATTTTATATCTTTTACATTTCAGATTTCCAATTTTTTGATTTGAAAATGAAAATCTTCTCAAAAATTTAATTAAATAATAAAATCAAAATGTCCGCATTCTTGACTCCATCTGTTCGCTTTACCACTCCAGTATCGGGTACTCAAGTGATATTATCTCCACAAGGCAATCATGTGGCGTCTATTGTTGGATCCAGATTAATGATAAAAGATGCATTGACATTGGAGACATTGCATGTATTTAGTTGTATTGATCGTATTGAAAAAGTTGATTTTTCACCTGATTCATGTTATATTTATTGTGCCATGTTAAATAGAGCAGCCGTCCAAGCTTTTTCATTAGTTGATCCTGAATGGAAATGTAGAATTAATGAAGGATTAGCTGGTTTAATTAATGTTGCATGGACTCCCGATAGTAGATCATTAATAACTGAATCTGATTTTGGTATTCAATTAACTATATGGTAAGATTATTATCAATATTTTATTTATACTACTATACTAATTTTGTTGTATAATATATCAGGTCATTAACAGACAATACATCCCATGCTATATTACATCCTAAACAACCATTTGTTGGTGGAAAGAATTCTACTTGGAGTTCATTGTTCTCATTCTCAGATTGTGGTAAATATTTAGCAGTTGTACATCGTATTGAATTACAGGATCATATCGGTATTTATTCTACAGACCCATGGTCGGAACAAACAAAATTTAAATGTAAATCAAATGACGTTGCTTCAATAAATTGGGTACCTAATGGTACTCATATAGTTACATGTGATTCACCATTATCATATAAATTTTGTATATACACACCAAGTGGTGAAATTGTTGGTAATTATGAAGCATATCATAATGCTTTAGGAATAAAAAATTTAACTTTTTATAATAACAATACAAATGATTCAATTAATACTAATATTTCATCAAGTTTAATGGCCGTAGGGTCATATGATGGGAAAATTAGATTAATAACAATGCAATCATGGCAAGTAGCATTTATATTACCATTAACACATCCAAGAGATATGGATGCTGGAATTATTGAAGATCCAACTGTTGGTGCTGAAGTTACTGTAGAAATTAACGAAACAAGCTCTGAAATAAGTATAAGTGAAAAATTAGGTGAAAAATCAGAGAAAGGATTTCCAAGAAAGCAAATATTAGCACCAATATATGTAAAAAAATTTATGAAAACATTACCTCGTATATCAATTGATGCTAGAGATAATAAATCATTACCTCCAATGGGACCATCATGGTGTAGTTGGAGTGCTGATGGCTCATATTTTGCATGCCGAGAAGAATCATTTCCTAAGGTATTATGGATTTGGGATAGTAATAAACCAAAATTAATTGATATTATATTACAAGCGGAACCAATTACATGTGCACAATGGAAACCATCAACTAGTAGTAATTCTTTATTAGCATTTTGTACAGGTTCTGGTCGAATATATTTATGGAGTCTTGAATCAAGTGTATCTTGGGTTGATTTACCATCATCAAGTGCATCTTCTTTGGCTGTATCATGGTTAAAATGGAGTAATGATGGTACTAGAATAGTTATGGGAGGACGCGAATCATTTTGTACGGCTGAAGTTGAACTATAATAACGTATTATGTATTATTAATTAACCTGTATATTTATTTATTTTACAAAAATAAGTTGATTCTTGGCCAAGTGCCCTTTTTTGTTTTCAAAAAGTTGGTACCGGTAAAAACCCTACCTTCGTATAAGGGCCGAGTATGTCAGTCAATTGCACAGAGACTCATGAAAGGCGGGAGGCACGACGCCGTTCATATGGAGCTCTCTGGATCGTTGGATGTAGTTTCACTAAGGGAAACTCATAATTTTGATTCAGATTGCAATATTACCAGTAGCATTGATGCATCTGGGAGTGGTAGTGGCAGTGATGACAATAATTCTACCCCAAATAATAAATCTTCCACTGTTGATGGAACTAGTTTGAATAGTAGTGATACGTCGTTGTCATTAATGGATAATAGTGCATCAATGAGTAAATCAAGTAAAGAGAAAAGTAATTCAAGCCAAGGAAAAAAACATAATAAAATTTCTAGTAGTAGTAATAATAATACTAGTTGTGATAGTAGTGATAGTAGTAGTAGAAGTGCAAGTAGTAATCATATAACGGAAATGACAAATGGAAATGCAATACCAGTTCTTCACCCAATGCTACTTCAAAATGAAACTTTACCAAATAATACTGCTATTGCAGCATATTACAGTCAGATTATGCAGTATTCACAAAATATTGGTGGAATGGGAATGTTTCCTGGGTTATATATGCACCCCCAATCATCAAATGATGTACACCCACTTGCGAATAATCAAATGTTTTATAATTCTTTGGGTGGTATGCATATGCCAATGAATAATCCTATGGGTGGTATGCATATGCCAATGAATAATCCTATGGGTGGTGTTCATATGCCAATGAATAATCCTATGGGTGGTATGCATATGCCAATGAATAATCCTATGGGTGGTATGCATATGCCAATGAACTTTTACTATTTAAATGGTGCAGCAAGTAATGTTGGAAATGCCACCGTTGAAAGTAGTAATTCAGTTGCAAGTAGTGTTAGCTCTCAAAGTATTTCAAATAATACAGGTACTGAAAATAATACAGAAGTGTTTGCTATACCGTGGAGTGAAGTAATAACATTATTTGAAGGAGAATTTGATTCAATATTTGGTACAAGTTCGTGTAAAGCACATTTAGATGTCTCTGAAGTCTTAGTCGATGGAGCTAAAGGTAGATGGAAGCATGTTTTATTGTTAGATACTATTGTTGCATTTGCTTTTGGTTTAGAAAAAGCTCGACCTGATTCTGAAAGACGTCGATTTAATCAATATAGTACATTACGTGAGTGTGTTGTTACCATATTTCATAAACTTTGGGTAGAGCATGTGACAAAGCAACAAACATATCTAGTTGAAAAATTAAAAGAAACAACTGATAAAAATGAAGTTTTAAAAATATATCAAATGATACAAAATTTAGCAGTATTACCTCAAAAAATAAGAGTAACTAGTGTTTGTTTTCCATGGCATGATAGTACAGTTTTAAAGAATCACTTATTAGCTCAATCAACAGCCAAATCATGGAAAAAACGTGAAGAATCTGTTACTTTTTTGATAGATAAATTACAACAATATAATGGAACATTACTGGAATTGTACACAGAAGTTGTAAATAAGTTATATTATCAGCACTTATGTATTCCAATGGGAGGTAGTGTAAATTTAGCACCTTCGAATACACAAGTTCATAATCATAGTCATAGTCATAACCATAATAGTAATAATAGTAGTAATAGTAATAATAATTCAAGTGCAGATGCTAACCAAAACAATAAAGCATTACTTGAATTAGTTGCTGCTGTAGAATCTGTAGTTGCAGATGATATGAAAGTTCACGGGAAAAAACGCAAAATTCAATGAGCATATTATATTTTTATTGTAAATATAAATCTTCAAACAATATATAAATATCCCAACAAAGTCGCAACAATAGAAGTCGCAACAAGAGTTTCCCCTAACTTTATGATCCGACTCCTACTTTTATAACTTTAAATTTCAACTATCTTCAGGGAAAAAAAAGAAAATGAGTAAAGCGGGAGTTAAGTTAAGCGCAAAATGGCAGTTGGATGCTGCATTGTTATCCCGACCAGTCGACCTAACCGCTTTAGTGTCTATGTCAAGATCAAATCCGTTAAAATTCAGTGAAGATAATACGATAAGACGCTTAATTTCATTATTGTTAAATGGTACTACAATACTCTCATTTTGCTTTACTTTTTATGGCTAACAAAAGAATCATTATTTATAGAAAAAAATAGTGCCAAATCAGATAAAGACACTAAATTAGATGTTTTAAATATATTAGCTAATGTTAGCATCGGTGGACGAGAATGCTTATTAGAGGTGCGGGCTGCATTACAAGGCGTATCAGAATGGTTTGATGAATATATAGTAACAGAAGAAAGTGAACCAGGTAAAGAACCAGAATTGCATAAAGCTATGGTTTTATTATTAGCTAGATGTTGGGATTACAAGCTTAAAACTGAAGATGTATTAGAATTAACTGGTGGTGATAGAAAAATTGCACTCTACACTGTAGTTGGATTGTTAGAAGACGGTGAGACCTATTCTACCGAGTTAAAGCAAAGGCAAAAACCTGGTCAAGGTCAAATGGGTCAGTGGGAACATGAATTAGTATGTTATCGATATGAAAAACCTTTATTATTACAAATATGTAGATTATTAAGAGGTTTTACTCATCCAACGACATATTTTGATACAAACGGCGAAGAATTAACATTGTATAGTGTAGAAAAATTCGCTGATGAAGTTGATAGTTTGTTAAATATTACATTAGAATCACGACTAATTGAAAAATTATCGTTAGCTTTGTATAATACTTTATTTGATCAAGAAGATAAATTAATTGAACAGCAAGAAAAAGAGGGAATTGATGATGATATTACATATAATTTACTCGAAGAAAGTGAACATTTAGCTGTAGCATCAGTTCACGAATTCTTACATAATTTATATTGTTACGCAACTGTAAGAAATGAAGAATTTCGCGTGTCAATGTTAATGGATACTAGCCTAATTCCAAGATTAATTTTACCTTATTTAGAACGCTGTGTATTACATGCTACAATATTGAATAGTAGAGCTGAAGCATATAGTGATATATTAGAGGGTGATCGAATCAGTGAAATGGCACTTCATAATCCTCAATTAGTTAAAGGTATAGCAGCTTCACTTCGCACATTGATAATCGCATCATTTCGTGCACCTTCGACTCAATTTATCGTTACATTATTACGATCATTAAATCCTACAGCACAAATGCTTCGAGCATCAGCATTTTGTAGACATCATGACTATATATTTGCATTATTATGCATGCTTAATGTTAATATGAGTGCATTAGATTTATCACAATATTCACATAGTACACAAGATACTGTTGATAGTCAATATGCTCATATCTTATTAGAAGAACTAGCAAGTATATACATTAGTATGGACTTGGAAAAGCAATCAAGAGTATGTAAACGTGTAATGTTTTCAGGTGCATTACCAATAAGTAGGGATACGTCTTCATACGCTGCTGTAATGTCCGTATTGAATGGTGGTAGTGTTGGTCAATTCAATTATTTAGATTCATGTGATGGACCTATAGATGATATGAATATGACATTACGTGATGGTAGCAAAGAAGAAGAAGAACAACATGTTAGAGAAACTAGAGCAGAAATTAAGAAAGGACGAGGAATATCTAGTTATGGTAATAGTGATATTGCATTTGATGACGATAAAGATGAATTTAATGACAATTTTATACCAGCTAATATAGCGGAATCAAAAGCTAGTTATAATAATCCTAACTATGAAGATGAAAGTGAAATAGATATGAAATCAGAAAGTAAAAGTGCTAGTAGAGGAATCAATATGGAAGATAAACATCGAGATGAAAAAGGAAACGGGGGATTCCGCTTGCTTGGTGATTTACCAACTTTAGGTGTAAGAGATAAAGAAAATATTAAAATTGCATTATCATTAGAATTACCTAATGAAAATGCTAAAAAACCATTAACAATGAATACAAATAATAACAACAAATTTAAACTTCATAATGAAGATCCATCGATACCAAAAGAATTCGTATGTGCAATTAACGGACATATACTTAAAGATCCTGTTAGATCTAAAATATCAGGTGTAGTATTTGAAAAACAAACAATAGAATTATGGTTAGAAACTAGAGGTGCAATATGTCCAATTACGAACGAACCGTTGAGTTCAAATGATTTAGAACCAGATGATGATTTACGAAGTAAAATTAAACGTTTTCATATTCAACAAACACAGAAAAAGATTCAAACACACTCTAATATTGAAGATGATCTTTACGACTTTTAATAACAATTTATACATGTATATAAATATTGAAATAAAGTATAATATTATTTTTTTACCTCTTGCAAATATATTTGTCCTAATTTTTTCAAACTATTTTGTATTTTAGTTCTTATTTCTTCGTGCCTTTCATGTTTAATAACAGCAGTTTCTGCTCTATCAAGCATATCATTGTATGATTTATTATCATATAAACCTGTTTTACTAATTGATTCTACTTCAGGTAGTAATAATTTATTATTCATTTCATGATCTTGTTCAATCCTATTGTCTATCAACTTCTTCAACGTATTCATAGACATATTATACACATCTTTAGCATTTGCGCGTATTATTTCCATCTCATTTTCTCTTGAAATGACTAATTCTTGAGCTAATAATATTTGTTTTTCTTCATTTTCAATCTCTGTTTTTAGTTTCTCTATTGTATCTTCAATCCTTTCGAGTTCATAAGTCAACTCTTCTTCGCGAAGATACAGCAAATGTACTGGGTTGGGACTATTTCCCTTTGGAGAAATCATCTAAAAACGAAATAAATGGGTTTTTCCTGCGAACATTCCTTTGAAACTCCATGGAATTGCGGAACCATCGCTGAAAAGAAACGTGCATTAATTCTATATTATTAGCACAAACCTATCTACACTGAATAAATATGACCATTATATTTACTTTTGTTGAATTAACATAGCATTCCTCACAATATCATAATTCCTTGAACTTCGGAAACCGGTACCGGTACCATCCGTTAAGAACTTTGAGATTGCCCATTCAATTGGGCGATCGAACGAAACTTTAGAGTACCAAAACTTATATAGCTACAAAAAGACTGCTGTATCAGACACTAACAAAACTGTACTTTGGTTGAAATGAGCACTTTACAAGCTAAAAGTGAGAAGATTGTTGATGGCAAGAAGCGCAAACAACAGAATAAAAATAAGGAGAATGATGCTCCTATTGGCGGTATTAATGGAAGTAACACTGACAATGGGAGTGAAGGAAGATTAATAAGTCATGATTTAATTGCCGTCAAAGGTGATTTGCATTATAAATTATCATCAGAATCATTTCAAAGTAATGTTTTTGTTACTTTCATGGAGGTAGAGATTAATGATCAAATGAATATTAATATTGATGATCGAGATACATATTGGCTTGCTTTTGCAGGTGTCAGAGTGCCACTAGTCTGGTATATGCAATTATCACCCAAATTAGAGAAAACAGCAAATGGAGATTATATTATAACAATTTCAACTAAACAAAGTGAAGCTGATTCCAAATATATTGCGTTGAATTACAAAGATAATTATGCTAAATACATGAAATGGTATCAATTATTCACTGATGCTATCAGTGATTTACTTTTTAGATATGGATTACAATCAATATCACTGAAAACGTTTAATCCTCCATTATATTGCATATGGGAATCATTTCCGATGGTAACAGACGCAAATAATAATATTATATGTAATTGCTGTCATAAAATTGGTATTGATAGATTAAACACGGTAACTTATTACGCAAGTAAATTATTACATGAAGATCATTCGCAATTGATGCTAGTGAAACGAATACAATCATTTAAACTACGACTTCAACAATTATTAAAGACTATTGATGATGCAGTTGCAATGAATCAAAATTGTAAAGAAATGTTAATTCCTTGTAAAAATTTAGTTAATGAAGTTGATGAAAACTTCAAATTAAGCGAATTATTAGCTACAGATTGCGATTTACAACTCTTAAAAAACTATTATTTTTACTTGCAGACATTAGATAGTCCTATGAAGCAGCCAATATCCCACACTGCTGCATTAGGCAGTCCTCAAGTTAATGCACCCAAAACACCTGCTACAAAGGCAAAAGCTACCCCAGGGGGTACCAGTAAAAGCGCAGTTAAGCGCACCGTTCAGTTTGCCAAGTCTCCACTTGGCTTAGTGAGATCAACCAGTAAAAAGACTAATATAGCTGATAATGAGTTAGTAGTTTATACCGAAGAAATTATTCAACAACCAGAGGTTGATTCTCCAATAGTATCTATATCAACGCCACATATGTCAATTGCTAGTCCATACCATATAATTACTCCGTCTCCACCTTCGACGGAAAATAGTGAATATAAGCAAGGAATCCACACACCATGGTCATTACATATAAATAATTCTATTTCAGTTGAACCAGTTGTTAACGATAATATCACTAGCATAAGTACTACTGATACTGCCAGTATGACTACTACTGATACCGTCAGTATTGCTAATGCTGAAACTACCAGTACAGTTGTAGTTACAACTACTGTCGATGCCGTCAGTGTTACTAATGCTGATACCATCAGTAATGCTAACGATGATACCATCAGTAATGCTAATGTTGATGCCATCAGTAATGCTAATGTTGATGCCATCAGTAATGCTAATGTTGATACAACCAGTACAAAAGTTGTTACTACAACTACTGCCGATATCATCAGTATTACTACTATTCATCCTACCTGTTTGCCTACTACCGATATCACCAGTATTACCTCTGTTCATCCCGCCAGTTTGCCCACTATTGATACCACCAATTTGCCTAATACTGATACCACAAGTAAAACTACTGCTGTGGCACAGAATATAAGTGCTTCGTACACTACTAGTAAAAGTGGCAATGTCAAATTTATTACCTTGATAGTATCGATCATATTTATTTGTATAACGCTTCTAAGCTATCCATTTTATCATAAAACAAGTGAAAATATGAATAACGTGAGCGGTAGTATTGCCATAAAGCATCACAGGACGAGGTTAGTTACGACCAGAAGTAACATGATCAGTGAATCAACTAATAATGAGCTAGCTACCATTGCTACAAGTGATCGTAAACTTGTCTATCTATTTGCACAAGATGTAGAAGATGGTGTTGAAATTAGCTCTCAAGATAAATACGTAGCTGCTAGTATAAAGAAACTGTTTCAAAGAATGCATTAGTATGTAGTAAATATAATACAATCATGACATGTGTTACATTGTTAAAATAATTTGTAATCATAAGAACGCTAGTTTAGCACCAGTAACTTTTTCTCTTTTACTTAATTCCGTTTTTAGATTTACTCTTTGTGAAGCAAAGCCGTATGTGTCAGAACAATCTAAAGAAGCATCACTTGAAAACGGTCGCTGTGGTCTCATCAGAGTTGGATTAGGATTCTCAAATGATAATTTTTTAGTACGGTTCGATCTATTACGAGGGGTGGCTGTGAGTGCACGACGTTGGTCAAATACAACTCTATCAGATGGAGATCCAGGTGAATTCAATACCCTGGTCAATAATAATTCTTGCATAATATGATCATTAACAACAGTTTTTCTGGCTGTACTTGGCGAATTAGAAGGTGGTTTCTCATTAGTAGGTGATGCGACCTTCAAAGGTGTAGACCATTTTAAATGGCTGACGTCTCCAGTTTCATAAAATTTATATTCTTCGTAATAATCCCTGTTTGTTGAGTCATTATTGTCAACAGATTCTTCTATTTTTACCGGATTATTTTGAGCTTTCAACGCACCGCTAGTATTTGGACGAACATTTCTCGGGCTATCGGATCTATTCATATATTTTCCTGATATTATACCTCTATGTGCTCCTATACTATCAAATTGAACTGGTTGAATTGTTTCGTTATTTAGAAGATTCGAATTGGAAAATAATCTTGATAATTCAATAAAATCTAGATTATCTTGTTCGGCTGAAGACAAATTGTTGCTCAGAATATACTGTCGGATGTGCTCATCCGTTTCATTTTCTGTTGGTTGGTAAGATTCGGGTAATAATAAATATGACATGCTTTGAATCACTAAATCAACGAATCTTATCAATTGACGCGTATTTGATGTAGAAAAAGCAGGATTTTGACAAATTTTGACAACGTATTCATTGCGTAAGTATGTCAAGTCGCGTACGTATGACAATGCTTTCTTCAGTCTTAGCACAGCCTGTTCATTACCTGGTAAAAACTCGTCTATTTTGATTACTTTTGTTAATATTTTTTTATGAATGAATACTTGGTAATCTTCTTCGACATTATTTTGAGATGATGCAGTCGAAGGCGCATACATAAATTCTTGTGGTTCCACAGTCTTTAATTGAAAGTATATGTTACTTGGCAAAGTATACTTGACCAATTTTTTTAATGACTCTAGCAATGTTAGAATACTTGGTTCAATCGGTAGCTCTTGGTCGCTTTCATTGGTTTGACATGAATTATCTGCAAAAGACTTGGCATTATTATCATATGTTTGCGTGTCACTTGATTTCATTCTGGGATTATTAGTTTGGGTAATTTGGGTATTATACTGTTTTGGGACTGATATTTTTACTGCTTTGACTTCATAACTACTATCATGGTACATGCTGCAGTCAATCGTACTGTTGGTTTGAACTTCTTTATCCTTTTTCTTGCGTATTATTTGCTCAATTTCATCTGCTACTTGACTATTTAATGCTCCTAAATGCTTCTTTATTTCAATTATTTCCTCTTGATATGCTTTGTTTTCACTTGTTAAAGTATCCAATCTTCCTTCGATCGTATTAATATATTCATTTTTCTCATCTAATGACGTGGTTAATGACAATACTTTATTAGTTACTTCATCGTATTTCTCCTGCAAAACGGCCAATTTTTCTTCACACGATTGCATATTATTGTTGAGGGATACTACTTCGTCTCTCAGTTTTGCCTCTACTTCAGCATTGCTTATAGTTGTTGTGTATTTCGAGTACATTCCATGAATTTTGTCATAATCATTTTCAAAAAAAACTCCTTCTTTGACTAAATTATCCAATTCCTTGACTAATCCGTCATATTTATGTAAAAAGTGTTTATCAACTTGATCACGAGTAGGTTCTTTAATTTTTTCAATAATTTTAATTTCTGGTGGTGGTCTGAATGATTTGCTATGGTCTATTGTTCGATTCAACTCATCAATATGAACTTCTTTACTTACCAATTCGTTTTGTAGACGATTTGTTACCTCAACTTGCTCTTCATACTGGTGCCGTAAATAGTCTAATTCTTCATTCAATCGATTATTATTTTCTCGTTCTTCTTCAATTGATTTGTTTCTTAGTTTTAATAAAACATTTAAATTCCTCTTTTCACCTTCTAAACGCTTTATATTATCCATAAAATTCAATTCTGTACTATGAAATTCATTGATTACTTTAGCTTTTCCTTGCTTCTCTAAATTATTACGAAACTGCATTTGCTGTAAGTCATGAAGCGCATTTTGATACTTTAATTCTAAATTCACTATATCATCTCGAAGCTTTACTACCAACGAATCTTCATAGTTGATGAAGTCACCAACCTTTGTCGCATTATATATAGGAATATTAAGTAAATTATTTTGAAACTGTTCAATCATGTGCGTATATATGAATCTTCGAAGTACTTTAATCATTTGTTCTCGTCGCAAAATTTGTCCTTTTAAAATATCATTTTCTATAGCCAAATTATTTGAACCAGAAATTTTACTTGGACATTTTACTTGCCATTTCTTGTAATTTTCTATTGTTTCAATATTTGTCTTAAGCTTTTCAAATAGCAGCTGTTGAGCTTTATGCTCCTGATCATCTCCTGCAATTGAGGCAAGATTGAGATTGAAGTCAGGTGGGTCCATAATTCTAATCAGAGAAAGATATCAAATCTTTTCGCAAATCCCTGCAAATAGAACCATAGTATGGCTTAAATAATATATTTTTCACTTTCTTTGCCCCTTTTTGTTGGATACTTTCGCCAAATCGGTTTTGCCAACAGAATCAAATGGGTGTGGATAGTGAGGGAATCTGATTCCTTCTCTTTTTTCTTTCTTTACTTTACAGATAAGATTTACGATCCTTTTTCTTGCCCTTTTGATCAATTAATGCCGAATCTAACTTATGTATGGTTGCCCTTATATCAACTTCGTCATCAGATAAGTATTCCGGTTGATTTTGAATTCGATGGAGTTTGGACGTTGTCTTGGTATTCATTGTGTTAATGTTACCATGGCCTTTATTCGTAATGACACAATTAGCTTCTTGAATAATTCCCTCGCATTCTTTACGCACAATTTCTATCATTTCATCTCTTTCCTTCATGAAATTGGTGTGATATTTATTCAGTGCCTAAGTAATAAGGAGGTAAGTAAGGTTGTAAATAGAGGAGTATTGTAGAGTACATTATTGTATTTTCGCACTAATAACTTGCGATACTCTTGATTTTGTTGTTCATATTTAGCTTCTATTTGCTTAATTCTACTCGAGGAGTCGTTCTCAAGACGATTGGTACTTAAACTAGTCAATAATATAATTTGCTCGTCATATTGTTTTCTCATTTCATTCATTTGTTTGCGCAGCATTTGATTATTGCTTTCTAATACCTTTACACGGTTACTAGTATCCGCATCAATGCTATCTTTGCTATCAATAGAATCATCAGTATTATTTGCAATAGCAGACGATGATTGTCTCAATTGCATTAATTCATTTTCATAAGTATCTGTCAATTCTTTAATTGTTGACGTCATTTCTTGTTGCCAATATTTAGTGACTTCATCCCTGAGTATTTCATGGGTATTTATGAGGTCATTTGTTTCACGTTCTCGTCGTTGACGTTCAACGTTTAACTGATCTAACAAGTCTATTTTTTCTGCATCACACTGAACTATAAACAATTCAAATTTTTCTTTCCATTTATTTTCAATATCTTCCAATTGTGTGACAAATTGAGAATTGTCAGCTGCAGCTACGGTCGATTCAACTTCATTTCTACTATTATAGTCTTCAATAGTCATTTGAAGCTGATGAATTTTAGCCTCTGATACGAGTAACTTCTGCTTCAACTCATCCATCACATCACAATTGACAGGAACTTGAACAATTGTTGGAACAGATTGCTGTGATAATAAATTATGTACTTGACTTTCAAGAGTCTTTATCTTGAACTCATAATCTTGCGTTGCCTTGATAACTTCTACACGAGACTGATCAATTTGGTTCAACTCAAGATGATACAATTCCTCTTTATATGTCGATATTTTTTCTTGAAGTACTACATGTTCGGCCTCGAGCTGCCGTATTATTGAGTCTTTGTCGTCAATCTCAAGTTTAAGACTCTTTATTTTACTTTGCAAATTTGTATGATCGAGGGAACTTTGCACACTAGATGCAGGTGATAATGATAGTTGTGATGCTTTTTGTAGAACACACGAAAGCTTGCGTTTCAAATCTTGTTCTCTTGTTTGACTCTTCATCAATTCCATTTTAAGCAATTCTATTTCAACATCATGATTACATTTAACATCAGCAACTATATCATCTTCATGAATAGTAACATTATTTTCATCAACATTTCCGATCAAAAAACTTTGTTCTAACCCGAAGTTAGCAATAGAAATTTCAATATCATCATTTCTACTTACATCTTCATTATCTCTATGGTCATTTGCATCATAAAGAGCAGAAAATTTTGTGTTATCTTCATCAAAAATACTCACGTATTCATTAATAGTTGCATCAAATTGGGTATCGTCACAGCACTCAGGATCGGTATCATTCATACACATATCTGTTACAGCATTCGATTTTATACTTAAATATGTAGAATTGCGTTCATAGGTAACATCTTCATTGGGAATATCGCAATCAATAACACCCTGAAACTCTGGCAAGTCAATTGTACTATTTATGTTATCATTCAATGCATCGTTATTACTTGAATTTTCCCCAAGATTAAGTTGCCAACGAAGCCTTTGCACTTCATCAATTAATTTTTCCTTTTCATCATCACTACTTGTAATTATTTTTTTTAAATCAGATATTTCTGTGCGTAAATTAAATTCATTGACCTTGAAACGTTCTTTAATACTTTCTATCTCATATAATAATGTTTGTTCTAGAGTTTCCATATCTGATCCACGTAATCTATCTACAGTATGTTGTAGTATACGATTTGAATTATTAGAATCAAATAATTCAGTTTCAAGATTTATAATTTTACTCTTTGCTTCTTCAAGTAATAGATTTAATTGCTTATTATGCAACAAACTCTCCTCCAATAACGCAGTCTTCTCTATTTTTACATCTTCATTATTTTTATTACAACTTTCTAATTGTTGTACACGTAATTTTAAAGCATAAATTTCACTTTTTTGTTCCATATTATATGATTCATTAATTCGATTACTGTCATTCCATTTCTTTTCATGCACCTTAAACACTACTATCTTTTGAGCCAATTCCTCAGTTAATTTGTGTAACTGTTCTCTTAATGCTCTGTTATCACTTTCTAATTCTACATATTTCGTAGAATTATCAACTATATTATCTCGATCATTTAACATATGTGTTAATTCTTCAATTCTATTATTTGCAGCGATTAGTAATTTACCTCTTATATCATCAATCAACGATGCTTTATCTACTTTACTTTTGGATTTCATTGATGATAATGTTAATGAAGTGGATAAAGTATTAGTTTCAAATGAAATAACATCACGTAATTTAGTTTCTAATAACAATTTGTCCTGTTCATTCATGGCCAAAGCATTTTTTAACGAATCACACTCAACTTTCATATTTTTATTTAATAGAGTTAATGCCTGAACTTGCAATTTTGAATGATTGAACTGTAATTTTAATGATTTATAGTCACTATCTTTATTCTGATACTTTATAAACCAATTTTTAGTGTTATCATCATCCGCTATAGTACTAATAGTAGTATCATTCATCGTATTATTAGTTGTATTGACTCTACTTCTATCAAAATTATTAATATCTTCTACACTGTGATTATATAAATCATAGCAACCATCATCTAACATTGATAAATCTCGCATAGAAATTATTTCACTAGATGTTTCCTGATCGAAATCCATACTATTTACCAAGAATGAGACTTCCTTGAGCCTACTTCGAGCATCAAGCTCATCTAAAGAAGTTAAATCAAACCCAGCACAGGCCATTAGAGTGGGACCTACCTGACTCGCTGAATGAAAGATCGCCTTATTATTTCAAATTCTATACCGGCATTAGGGTATGTTATCCGGATGTGACTAATACAGAATCATTTTACATCACATATCGATTTTCCATATACGAAAGGAGACATTGATTATAGATTAAACTAGTAACGAAAAAATAAAATTTCCAAATTGTTTTTACAAAATTTAATGTTTTTTAGAATAATTTCAGATGTAATTACAGATTTTCATGCAATCTTATCTAGTTTAGTACTATCAACGCACCAGGTATAAAATATTCTTGGTTAATATCACTAGAAAAGGTATTCAAATTTCATACGGACTGCCGGATTTGGAATTTTCGTGGCAACTAAAAAAAAATCTTCTAAATCATCTGGTGTAACAGCAACAAGTTCACAAGAAACAAGAATTATTTTGTCTTTTTATACAGTAATTAATAGCTCAAGTACCTTCTAATTGCTAACTAGCAAAAGATAGAGTGTTTGTAGAATTATTTATTTGATATTATCACAATTTCAGTTGTTTTTACCTCTGTGGTTCAATAAATGCAATATTGAAAAAAATCATTTTTATTATTACTAACCACACGCGCTCATTAATTTTGTAAGTATAAGAGACTTATATATCGTATATTTTTGGTTAAATAGATACTCTAAATTGTTTCATAAAGTATGGAGAGGTAAGATCGCCAAAAATTGAACTACAAAATAATTACTTGATCATAAAATATAATTCAACATATTCTTATTAAATATACATTAGATACAAGAAACTTGAAAAGACACATGATCCAGATTTAGGAGAAGGTGCTTATGGTGTTGTTTACAAAGCATTAGATCAAGGTAAATTTGTCAAAATTTTTTACAACATATTAAAGTGATACTTATTTTATCTTCTATTTTCTTACAGTAACTGATAGACATGTTGCATTGAAAAAAATCCGTCTAGAAGTTGAAGATGAAGGTATACCTCATACTACTTTGCGTGAAATTTGTTTCTTAAAGCAATTAGATCATGTTAATATTGTCAAACTGGAAAATCAAGTCATTGAACCTGGTCGATTGTATTTAATATTTGAGTTAATTGATACAGATTTAAAGAAATACATGAGTATCAATGACGATCCATTACCTATGGATTTAATTGTATCATACACATCACAAATGTTAGAAGGTTTACAATATTGCCATAGTAATGGTGTCATGCATCGTGACTTAAAACCTCAAAATATTTTAGTTACTCGAGATGGTGGTTTAAAAATTGCCGATTTTGGTTTAGCGCGTCATTTTACTCCTACTTCCAAACCACTTACGATAGACGTTATAACTCGATGGTATCGAGCTCCGGAAATATTGTTAGGATGCAATACTTATAATTCAAGTGTTGATATATGGAGTGTTGGTTGTATTGTTGCTGAAATGTTTACTAAAAAACCATTATTTCCTGGTGAATCAGAAATTGATCAGTTGCATAAAATTTTTAAAATTCTTGGTACTCCAACTGTTGAAGTATGGCCTGGATTACTGTCATTACCACATTGGAGAAACTCATTCCCTGAATGGGATAAAATTCCTTTCAAAGCATTAATGCCTTCAACTGTGTGCGTTCAAGGTACTGATTTAATTGAAAAAATGTTAGTATACAATCCTGTCGCTCGTTTATCAGCCTTAACAGCATTACAGCATCCATTTTTCAAAACTGCTGATGTATTATGCAACTGTGAGTGTAACATGTGCTCACCGGTTAGAATTAAGAAAATTGTATCGATGGATCAATCATCATCTTTTTCATCAATTGGAGATGAGATCGCTGTTAGTGAAATGCATAATGTAGCGAAAGTTACACCAGATGCTGGTGATCGTAGACAACCTTCAAAGGATGATGCAAATGTCTTAAAAACTGAAAGTGTTAATTATAAGAATATCAAAAAAGTCGCAAAAAGTAAAGCAGCAACACTTGTTGAGAAACCAAAATTACGTCGTTCTACTAGAAAATAATTATGTCACACAGAAAGTACCTCTATTTCATTGGATGAAGTAGAAAAATTTATCTGAGGTGCTTAAAGATTAATCTTATTCTTATTTTTAATATGTAAATGAAATAATTACAAAAACATTATGCTACTCTATATCTACACGTCTATATATGCATTTTCATGTATAACATTGATAACTGATTTCTCTTGATTACTGTCAGTCGATGATCTTTTTATATTTGTACTACGCTTTCCAGTACTAGCGAAACTTGAAACTTGAGATAATGCAATGCTAGGAATATAGTTACCAACACTGATTCGATCAATAACACTCGTCATAGAGGCAACACGAGATTCGTTGTATTCCCATACTTGCTTCAATTCAGACCAATTTATTGCAAATAAAATAACAGGATTACTTTCAACATCATCATTTGCCACAATCGGACTATTAAATATACCTTGAATCATCGAATACGTGCTTTTTGAATCATTCTCAGGTGCAAATTGTACAGACTTTCTACTTAGTCGTTTAGAAACTTCCTTTGTTCGCTGATATATAGGGAAAGCATGTAGTGAATATAGTGAACATGCATCATCCTCTTTATATAATTTTAATAAAGTGTGCGCAGCCAACATTTGAAACAATTGTTGGTCATCCATACAGAGATCATCAGTACTTTGCATACTATCAGATCCAACGCTGCGATTACTATCTTTTTTAGACGGCCGAGAATCAGCTGCAGAATTATTCAATTGATTCCAAGAATAACCTTTTTCCTTCCCTCGAGAGATATAAACTTTCGGATTATATTCCACGATAGCTTTTAGTCTTGAACTAAAATTTTTCATTTCTTCAATATCCGTGCCCTTTCCATTCATAAATGAGGTCAATGGTAAACCGATAATATTTTCAGCTTGCAATTCAACCAAATTACACCAAGGTTTATTTACTCTCATGATATAATGTGGTGCAGTAGCAGTAACTATCATCCAACAACCTACAGCACCTGTAGGATCTGGAGTGTCTAAAATTTCGTATGTACTGTCCGTTTGAATTACTTGACTAGCCTCTTTAGCATATTTAATATTCTCCAATTGATTCATATTTATATCTGCAGAATTATTGACAAGAGTCCGGTAATGTTTACTTAAGAAAGCCATAACAGTATCACTGCCATTTGACGATTTTACACTTTCTGGAAAAACTGGTTTAATATCCGTATATAAACCATCTACCGAAAAGCATCGGCGCCATAACACTTCTAATACATTACGTATGGTTGAACTTGATGGACGTTTTGCTACGTTTTCTTGCCATGACGTCTGGATTAACAATTTATATTGACCCCAAATAGAATTAAGATCAAGATCTTCCCAGCTTTGAGGTAATGGTGGTCGTTCTCCGGAGAGAACAGCTTCTCGTACCGCCTCTTGGTTTTTTAAATTTTTATACGGTTGAGTACCAGATAATATTTCCCATAATACTAAACCAAATGAGTATACATCGGATGCTTGAGTGAAATCACCATCATTTAATACTTCAGGTGCAGTCCAATTTGCCAAAATTTCATTTGGATCAATCATAATATTTTTATTAGAACTAAATTGAACACTATTTTTTCTAGTGTTTGAATCAAAAAATGTATCGACCAGCAACGAGCTAAAAAATCCATTACCAACTGATGCTTCTTTTGCATATACACTATTTCTTACGCGATGTTTATATGTTGTCCCTAATTCTAAATCTGCTAATTTTGCATTTAAATGTTTATCAACCAAAAAATTAAATGACTTGATATCTCGATGAGTAAGATTAGGATCTAAGTCATGTAAAGCGGCCAAACCCCTTGCACAACCTAGAGCTAAATAAATTCTATCTATCATGGACAGTTTTAAGATTGGAGCATCATTACTTACTGTTTTGTTGCTATGAAGCCTTTCTTCTGTTGAAAAAAGATTATTACCTTTTAATATATCAGCCAATGAGCCATAATCACATAATTCTAATAAAATACATACAGAAGGAGGATAAACCGACACACCGAAAATACTAACAATATTTGGATGTTTAATTGAGGATAATATTTGCGCTTCCTTCATTACCCTTTGAACTTCTGATTGAGTTAAATCAACAGTAAATACAAGTTTAATAGCACATTCTACTCCTTTATAAGTACCTTTATACACTTTAGAAAAGGACCCAGTACCCAACAATGAATCCTTTTTTAATGTAATATATGAAAAATTTAACAATCTTATTTTCTTAGAACCTTTACTGACATTATCCTTTCCAATTTTATCAATTGATGCAGCTAAATGTTGTGCAGACACTAAATTAAGATCAACACCTTCTAATGGCGCATTGATTCCATTTACCATTTCTGATGTTAAATTATTTCCTGTCCACCATTTGCTATCTGCTAATAATGTATAATATACAACGGCTGGCTCAAATATTGCATATAATAATACAGGCCCAAATATTTGTGTACAATATGCATTAGCTCTCTGAAAAAAACTACCATAATATAAAAATCCAGTAGTAATCATTACTATAACTCTATAAATAAACCACAATTTAGAATAAAGTATTGCCGGTTGTCGCCGAAAAATAAAACTAGGCGATGCTTTCCATAGAATCATATAAAAAGCCAATTGAATAAAGTTCCAAATAAAGTCAATTGCAAATGATACATTGGGATTATATCTTTCAGTTTTATACGTTATTGCTTTGGATACAAATGTATATGCAAACCATACAAACATCCATTTAAAAGTAACTCGTGCAGCATGTATACCTAATCCTTTTTGCATTAATAAAAATGCAACTCCTTCAGTTATAGCATGTTGTGATGCATATATGAAAGAAAAAGCTACAACTATAGAAGGTTCACTAACCGATATTTCTACTATACTTTGTACCATAAGTATTACACATAATCCACAAAACATATTTACGAATGCATTTACCCATAATACATTAACAAACACTGGGAAAATTATATTCAGTTTATCTAGTAATGCTGTATCATTTAATGCCGAATGATCAAATGTCTTCAAATGTTGCTGTGCCCTAAGTTGATTTAGGCGAATAATATACATAATTACAAGTGACATAAATATGTATAAGACACCAATCAATATTATCACACCACCAATACTATGATTTGTTACATTCTGCTCGCCTTTATGCAAGACATCATAGCACTGATTATTAGAAACTGATGCACTATTTGTAATGTTATACATAGTAAAACATTAAAAATTATGCATTTAACCAGTTTTGACAAGTCCAGAGCGATCCGCGGAAATCTAACTTTCCAAAGCTGAAGCTTGGAACTGGCAAGTCCCTTAAGATTTCCGGGCCGGGAGGTTTCAGGATATCGCAACCAGACCCCAATTCCTGAACTGTCTGAAACTAAACTAGCATGATTTTGCACATTACACTTATTAGTCTTCTCAAAAGGGTATACAACGATTGTAATGTAATATCCAAATGGACCCGGATTTTGAGATGACCGCAACAGACAGGCCTCTCGCCCTCCGACTTCCACCATGGTTTGTACCAAGGTAACACCCGTTCCCTTTCTATATTTTCAAGCCCCCTTCAAAGTTAGTCCATCAATTCCTGCCAACAGAAGGAAAACAATAACAACATCTATGTTTTCAAGCCCCTCTTCAAAGCTTAGTCCATCAATTCCTGCTGACAGAAGGAAAACAATAACATTAATTGAATTATTTGATGAATCGGAAAATTTTGCATTAGATATTTTATTACGACTGAAGGATGTAATAAAAACAATTACACCTTATATACACAAATCTGGTGACAATCCTATACCTATTGATGAAGCAAATGAACTGTGTAATATTATTGAGGTTATATTTCATTATGAAATCAAGACTCTAGACAATATTGACACGAGTTTAAAGTTATGGAATTTACTAGAGACTTTACAAATTTCACCATTATCCGGCTCTACATTTCGTTCTATTATTACTGAGATAGCACTCAATGATATGCTAAAATCTCCTGCAGCTAAAGTACGAGGTTTTATTAAAACTTGTTTAAATACTAGAAATATGGACGTTATAGTATATTGGATGATACAGAATTTAACGATTGTTGAAAATGTATATACAAAAGACAGTATTTTTATACAAAAAGAGTATTGTGATATGTTTCATTCAATGTTACGAAGTTTAAAAGTATTACCATTAAAATTTTCAATTGATAATTCATTATTAAATTCTGATATCTGGAAAGATAAATTATTAATATTAAATGAACGTAGAAGTAAAAATTTAAGCATTTTTGATAATGTTTTAAAATACGTTGAAATAGGGAAATATAATATGAATGAGTTGCTTGATAAAGCAATAGATAACACAACAAATAACGATAAAAGTGATATTATATTTTTAATGATTAATTATTTAATGAAACATGTTAATGTCAATGGAATATTTATCAATACAGCAAATGTGTATAATGTAAATCAATTGTATAGCGCATTACAGGACGAAACTAAATATTTAGATCCAATAGTAATAAGTCGTAATTTAGTGGTATTATTAAAAACGTTGGATCATCCAATTTTAGCAACTGATACTGATGTCATACCATATTTAAACTGTTTAGAGATTGAAGATTTTGATCATAGAATACGGAATATGGCATTACTAATCGACCAAATTCCAGCGATTAATAAAGCAATTCTATCAGCGTTACTTAGTTTGTATAGTACGTTATTACTTCCAACTAATTGTGAATTAAATGGTTTAAATATTGTATCATTAGCAGCTATTAGTGCCCCATTTATGTTAAAAGCAAAATCATATCCAGTATCATTTGTTATCTATTTTATTGTACAAAATAGTGACAAGATATTGACGCAGTTGGATAATCTTCACCAACAGTCATTTGTAAAATAAAGCACATAATGTATAAAAAATCATTTCATTTCATTATAATATACACATTTGGTTACTACATTCATTGATTTAAGTCATCAACAACTAATTGAGTTGGAAAATCATTATTCATATTATCTGATATTTGATCTGTTGGTGCGATGTAATTGTAATTATCCATAGGAGGTAATATCTCTTTACTATAAGCTTTATATTGCATGTTCCGTGATTCTAATTTAGAAAGAACATTTCTCAATGCTTCAATTTTATATTTATTTCGTTGTAACATCATTGATGGATCTGCATCATTTTCTACTTCAGGATTCATGGCTTGTTGTAATGAGGATGATTGTGGTTCAAATAAAGCATTACCTAATGACTGCATTAAACTTCTTACAGAACCAATATCAGCTTGGACTTTACCTTTTAATTTGCGATTCAATTCACGTTGCTTATTTATATCAGCTATAAGAGTTAAATTATCATTCATAATTTCATTATTTGATTTAATATGATGATTAACACTATCTTCTAAATTATTTTTTAATTGCATAATAGATTTAGATAAGAAATTTTTATGTCGATCATACTCTCCTTCAATTTCTGGATCAATACGAGGCTTTGTCATGCCAATAGAACCATGCGCTACAACTAATTTTTCTACACTTTCACGCAGTAATAATGGTGATAAAATATCTTTTATAGCTAATTGTACTTGTGTTTTAAATTCACTTATCGAACTTTCTTGTAATTTAGCACTAGATCTTTTTTGTTTCGTATTCTCACTTATTTCTTCTATTCTTACTCGTAAAACACCAATCATATCATCCAATTTTAAATTACTTTTATGATAATTTTCTAATTCTTTATCCATTTTTTTTATTTGATCACGCATTCCTAATATTTCTATTTGTCGAGGTTCAATTTGCTGCTTTAATTCACGAATTTTATAATCAAGAACAAATTTAAATTTATCTAGTTCTTGATTTTTTTTCTTTAATTCATATATTTTTTTCTCTTTTTCACCAATTGTAACATCACGAGATTTTATTTCTTTCTTATGTACTGTTACCTCTTTTTCTAACAATTTGACTTGATCATGTAATTCCTTTTCTTTATCTAATAATAATCTCATTTCCTCTTTTTGATCATCTAGTTCACGTTGCATTACAACATATTTCTTTTTCATCATACCATTCTCACCTTTATACTTTAATGTTGACTCACGACAACTATCAAGCTTTTCTTCATATACTCGACGTAAATTTTGAATTTCGGTATCAATATCATCTTCTAATTGCCCCTGGAGTTCATTGATTTCTTTATTTAACTCCTGCTTTTCATCTTCAAATTGTAAACGAATTTGCTTTTCTTCATCTAATTTTAATTCAAAGTCATGTGTTATTTCTTCGACATAACATTCATGAGAAAATACTAACTGTTTGCGTTGTTCTTCTAATCTTTCAACTTGAGCATCACGTTGACGAGTTAATTTTTGATATCCATCAACTAAATCCATAATTTGCGTTTGAAATGCAGTTTCAACTTCTTGAAGTAGATTCTCATGTTGCTCATTAGATTGTTTAATTTTTTCTGCATATTCTGCATCACTATCGGCACGTTCTTCCTTCAATAATTCAAACTTAGTTTTAGCTTGTTCTAATTCTTGAACAAATTTATCAGTTATTTCTTTAATTTTTTCACTATAGTTCATTTCTTTGAGTTTTAACTGATATTCATTATGTAATCTTAATTCTTCTACTTTCGTTTGTAACTCACTAGTAAAGTTTCCTATTTCTTCAAGTTCACCTAATGTAATAAGGATATCATCATTCCATTCATCTAATTCAACTAATTCTGGTGCTGCGGTAGGATTTAACCTCGAATATCGATCTTGTTTGTCTTTAATTTCAAATACTATAATACAACCAACATCATCTACAGCGATGACAAAAGTTTCATCAACTGTTACACTTAAACGTGTTATTTGAGATGACACACAAGGGTATTCATCAAAATCACCATTAACAGGAAATGCATATGCTCGAATACACGATGGCTTTGCATATTCACTTACAGCACATATTAATAATGATTTATTTACAGCAGTCTGCACATGACTTAAAACTGCACCTGCATCAACAGCTTTAAGTGAGCCTAAGTCTGGAAATGACAATTCTCTTATACAACGATCACTACCAACAGCAAAAACACCAGTTGGAGCACCTATGGCTGATGTGTACATGACACCCTTTTGAACATATTCACCTATTCTAGACGATGTACTAATATCCCAAATATAAACTGCACCATCTTGACCACAAGAAAGTAACTGACAACCAGATTCTAACCAATGTAATGATTTCACTTTATTATTATGTCCACGTAAATCTGTTACTTTTTCACCAGTATGAAAATCAAAAATATTAATTGTATTACCATGAGCAGCTGCTAAAAAGTTACCACTTTTACTAAATTTTAACTCTCGACAGCCCTTAATAGATAATTCCATACAGAGTCTAATATCATCAACAAGTAAATGAAATACACGCAATTTATCCGAAAAACCAATTGCAATATGTAACCCATTAGGATGTATAGACACTGATAACATTTCTTCAACAAAATGTTTAATTAATTCAACTTCATGAGTTTTAAAATTCCATACACGTAAAGTATTATCTTTCGAATTTGTAACAATCAATGGTTTTTTTGATGCAACATCCATCCCAACAATAGTTTTTGGTTCATGAAACGACGAAATACTATAACGTATCATAGCTGGAACTAATGATTTAAATGATGTTACATTCATTGATAATAGTTGACCATCGGAAGTTGTTGCACACAATTGTTCTTCATTTGGTGATACAGCCAATGCAGTTATCATTCCTGTGGTCAATTCACTAGTCACAGTATTAGCAAGTGAAAATTGATTATCAAATAATGCTTGATCTCTCATTTCATCATATGCAAAGAATAAAAATGACCCTGGACCAGAGCCACAGACAAATCCACCTTGAATACTTATTATCGAATAAATAGGATACTGTGCACCGGGGCTACAAGGAATATGACATACATATTCACCAGAACGAAATAGAAGTACTTGACCACAATCAGTTGCAGCTAAAACATGATCATCTGGTGCCCTCATCCAACAATGACATGTAAAATTAAGATCATCGAAGAAATTTTCTTGCAATACGCGAGCTTCCTTTTCAGCGATACGATAAAATTTTACAGCATTTTTACCATTAACACATGCTAAAGTAGGATCAATTGGACTAAAACTACATTTGTATATTGGTGAATTACTAGGTGAGACTTGTATCGAACAAATTAATTTCGCTTTGGACCAATTCCAAACAGATAAATTATAATCTGGCGCACCTGTTAATGTAAGCATTAATTGTTCATCTTGACTAAATTGAATACATATAAACTCTCGACTTATACCGACAGAATCTACAGATTGAAATGATTTCTTTTTACGAAATGATCTTAAATCAAAAACATGAACAGATGGCTTTTCACCCCGAACAGCAACAGCAGCTAAACGTTTTCCTGGACCTGATGTATATGCAGTTATTACATCTGTTATTTCAGGTGCTTGAATAAATCGTTGTCTTTTATCATTTATACCATATTGTATAATTGACTGACACGCAACATAAGACAAATTATCATCATCCGCAAATGAAATATTATCATTTACTACCGCATTCAAACCAAAAATGTATCTGGTTGATAGCTTATTAGCAATTGACGATGTGGACATGGTTTAAACCAGTTTAAACCAGAACCCAACAAGAATAATAGCAACTATTTATTTTTTGCAACTGCTTGAAAACCCGGCCCACCTCCAAATTCCCCAAACGCAGTGGATTTAAGATACTTTACGACCATAACTTATTTCAAGCATAATAACTGCAACAATTGTAACTCTTTCGTTCACACCAATCAAATTCTTTCTTCTTTCCAAACATTCCTTCGATACCGGTACTAATATTTGGAATATGTAACGGTGAACAGTGAACCCATCTAAGAAAAAGTACTGTGGTACGACGTGACTGTCAGTCAGCTTAGTTACTCGCAAAAATGGACATGTCTTTGATGGCAGAGTTCGACGAGTTCGAAGGAATTAGCAATCAAACAGAATCAGAAATTATTATTGAAGATGATGATGATGATAATAATTTTAAGCCAGTACAAGCATCAACATTGCAAGCTAATGATGTAATATACGAATTAGAAAAAAGAGGTGTAAAATCGTCTGGTTTTGTTGAACAGGATAAAGTTGAATTACAAAAATTATTTGATGAAGAATTTAAAGCTGACTTAGAGGAAGCTAAAGCTAGAAGACGAGAAAGTAAAAGGAGAGCAGCATTACAAGCAGGAATACAAAAAAGAAGAATGTTAATAGAAAAAACTTTACAAGAAGAGCAGGATGAGTTGAGTAAAAACATTCAAATATCAATACTAATTGATTTTATTAAACAAAATAAAATAACTGGAGCATTAAGAGTTGACACAAATTCTGTATGCGCACGAACTTTGTCAAAGGCTATGGTTGCCAATAATTCAGTTACATGCTTAGATTTATCCTCCAATAATTTAAATGATCATGCTGGTACTTATTTAGCGCATGTATTAAAAAAAAATACAACATTAAAACGTGTTGAATTAGATAATAATAATTTAGGTTCAAAAAGTTGTGTAGCATTTGGAAATTCATTAAAAGTGAATACAACATTAGTGTATTTATCGCTAGATTCAAATCCTATTTTTCGTTTTGATGACGTTAGTAGTATGAAAGTCATTGTTGAAGCATTGAGAGTAAATAAAACACTAACATCATTTAATTTATGGCGAACAAATATTGGTGTGATTGTTGGTGCAATGTTAGCTAGTGGAATTGAAGACAATGAAACAATATTGTTTTGTGATGTAGGACAAAATGAACTAAATTTATCGGACGTTAAACGAATTACAGATAAACTAGATCTAAATTTAGCATCATATGAAGCTACATTAAGATCTAAAAAAGCAACAATGATTTTAGAAAAGGAAAATAATGATAGAATAAAAGCATTAAATGATGCAAACCAAAAACAACTTGAATTAGCATCTTGGCTAGATAGTCGTCGAGAAGCACGTGCCGAATCTAAAAGAAATATGGAAGAAGAAAGAATATTACAAAATCAAGCTGAAATGGAAGAGCGTAAGAAAAGATTAGCGGATGAAGCAGCAGCAGCAAAGAAAGCAGCGGCTGAAGCTGCTGCTAAAAAAGGCGATAAAAAGAAGAAAAAATAATCATTAAAATGTACATTAATATTATCCTTTGTATATCTAACACACATAATTTGAATTCTATTTTACTTCAGATTGTATTATAACAGTTGATTTTTCATATCTCGACTTAATTCTTCTCCATTTTCTATTAATTCGCTCAAAATCCATTCTAAAAAATTCAAAAAATTGTTTAAAATCATTGTTATCAAATGTCTCAATACATGCTGTAGGAGTTAAGTGCAAAATTTCTATAAATATTTTATCTTCATCACATAACTTGTTAAAATCTGCTAATCCTTGAAATGAACAAAATATGTTACAATATATACGTACCACAGTACTGGAGTTTATTTTGCCTTCAATAAAACTTCTTGAATTCTGTATATTATTAGGGGCGGCAAAATTATTAATTTCAACAAATATTAAATCAAAATTAATTTTTTTATAGTTTGAATCAACTCTATTATAATCTGATATTATTAGATTTATTCGTTCGTAAATTGAAGATTGCAGTAAATTAAAATCATCTGGCTTTAATGTTTCATTGGGTAAAAATGTCGAAATAAAATCTCTGATATGATGATAAAAAAATAATGGCTTTGCATCAGACTTATTATAATTCCATGACCATGCTATACACCATCGTAAAGTACGACCTTGTGTCAAACGATAAGAGTACACATAAGGTAACGTTGTAATACCCAAAAAATCTTGAGTTTGTAATAAATTAAAAATAAAATCAAAAGATGTTTTTTTCCCAAGCATGCATGTATACCAACCTATTAAATTTCCTAATACTAATGAGTCCATAATTATTGCTATTATAAATGACACTTCACCACCAATAGTTACCATTTCATCTTTGTTACCAGTACATATTGTATATTGATTTTGTTCAATAATTTCATATTCAGAATAAAATGGTGGATTTGTCATACATGCTGCTATTAATTCATTGTGAACATTAAGTTCTATATCATAATTATCATTATTATAAAAATTGAATTCTTTTTCAATAACATTATTTTCATAATTTCCTGATATTAAAGCATTTCGCAATGAACCTCGTAATAATATTTTATCAGAATAACCATTTGATTTTAAAATCTTGGTGATATTTATAACACCATTTGTTTGATGTTGAATTGTATTGTTGATAATATTTTGAATATAATCACTTGTATTAACTTTAAAAATTTTAATAAATTTATTATTACCAATGATATGCTGATTACTCATAATATTTTGATTTCCAAGAGAAATACTATTAGAATTTATGTCACTACCAATAAATGACCAACCAAAACATCGACAACCCAGTAAAGGATAAATTAACGATCCTCCAGTACCAATATCAACAATTACATTATTTTTATAAGAGTTTAATGTCAAATCTAATAATTCTGATATCCAACATATATAATTTAATCTATTTGGTACAGTAGGACATAAAAATTCAGGTAATAAAGTAACATTTATACCAAAATCATGATGCAACAATGTTTTTGTTAAACATAGTTGCGCATTTATATTATTCCAATCAATTTTCTTATCCTTATTTACATGATACTTATTATTGTATCCGACATATAATCCTAATGATTCTGGATATAAATCTGCCAACTCATCAAAATCAAGACCTTGAATACGATAAAAATGACGATAGTGTAATTCTTCTAACTTGAAAGATTTACTTCGCGATCTTTTCATAACAGACTTGATCTATTTATACTATTAAAAAGATATAAACATGATGCGAAACAAGCTATTTGGTAAACTATTTGGTCTTTTTAACATTACTCCTTCGATGACCGGCCTTTATATTTGCACCAGACTTTTAACTTAGTTTTAAGTAATATTATAAACATTATATAAATTGTAAAAATTGATTCGAATATAAACTTACAAAAACTATTATTTTATAGAAGAATTTCTGCCTCATATGCCTGATCTTTCTTAACACCGTAGTGCCACCGTAGGGATGAGACTTAACAAAAAAAGCATCTGCTCTTGGTACCTACCTACTACCTGGTACCTTACATAAAGGAAATCAGTGTCCAATTTGCAACGGGACCTGAGACAAAGTAGCTGCTCCTTGACTGGGCAATAAAAGTATTGGAATGTTTTCAAACTTTAAACTGATATATCGAATTCAGAAAATGATATCTCAGATTCAGAAAAATGTTGTTAAACTTATAACTAGTCAATCATATCTGCAAGATGACGACCATAACAGTTTCATCAGAATGGTTATAATAACCTTTTTAATATTATCTGCTTGTATTATAGCATCATATATAGCACTCTGGAAGGCAAATGATCTTTCAGATACACCATTAGCATTAGCAATAAATAATGACGCTGTTCATGCAACAAGTGTTACTTGTATACTGATTTCAATAGCATTACT
>JACCDO010001358.1_pt1 | contig 32474 bp, 22 predicted proteins | sample 7446101 | NCBI WGS metagenome assembly JACCDO01 (sample SAMN15323440, study PRJNA562643) | freshwater metagenome | isolation source: river surface water | place: USA:Blue River Watershed | collected 2017-08-16 | reverse complement strand
TATATTATTATATAAAATAAAAATAAAAAAATAATTATTATTAATCATCTTCAGATAATTCATCACTATCATCATGAATCTTAGCTAATTTCTTAGTAGTTTCTTTCACTTTCTTCTTAGGTTTAAGTTCTTTCTTTTTATTGTTTTCTTCTGCATCTTTAGCAATCTTTTCGATTTCTTCTTGAGCAAGATTAAGATTATCATCTGTTAGGATAGTCATCTTTACATCTTTTTTAAATTTAGCATCTTCTTCAATATTTTCATTGTAGATTTCTTCTTCTACAGTATCTTTAATTATAAAGCGTACTACTGATACTTGTTTAGTTTGTCCTGTACGATGAGCACGACCAATAGCTTGTCCTTCTGTGTTCTTACGGTACTCGTAAGTACCACTTACTGGATCAAGTAAAATAACTTTTGTCGCTGCTGTTAGATTAGTTCCAGCTGCTGCACTTTCTGACGATAACATAATTACTTGAATATCTTGCTTTTGGGTAAAGTCACGAATAGCTTTATCACGAGTCCAAACATTTCCACGGCAGAATACATTTTTAATACCATAAGTATCTAGCACATCTCCTACTTTTTTAAGTAGATCATCCCATTGTGAGAACACGATACATTTCTCTTTTGAGTTTTTAATATAAAAGATGAGATTAGCTAATTTAGTTCCAATCTTTGAAATAAGACTAATCTTATCTAATACATCTTTAGTTTGTTCTTTAGCTGTTAAATCTTCAAAAGAGATCATATGTATCTCGTTATGATTAACAGGTTTCATGCATTGAGGACATTTTGGATTTGATTTAATCATTTCTTTAATACACATAAAACAATACATATGACCACATTTAGTAACACCAACATCATCGCCTGTAATCTTGTTAAGACAAATACTACACATTTCATCGTCTTCACAATCTGAGTCGTCTGAGTCGTCTGAGTCACCTGAGTTATCTTGATTAGATAACTTTAGTTTTTTCTTATTAATAATTTTATTAATCTTATCCATCATGTTAGTAAAGAACTCTGAAGTAGCACGTTTACCTTCAAAGTCTTTTTCTTGTGTTATCAGTTTTTCTTTAAGTTTAAAAATTCTATTATTCATATTGACAAGAGTTAAAGATGGATTTAATTGTAATAATTTACCTACAAGTTGTACTATCTTTTTAAGATTAGCTTCGTTGACTATCATTAATGGTTTATCTTCATCATCACTATCATCTTCATCATCATCATCTAGATTATCATATAATTCATCTTCTTGATCACTATCTTGATTTTTGTCTCCATCTTTTTTATTATCAAATTCAGGATCAACAAATTTTTCAGGATATTCTATCTGAACTTTATAGCCAAGTTGACGTAAATATTTACGATAACGACGATATTCAGTAACTTTAATTGAGTATTCTGTTTTCTTGATACGATATTTAATATATCTGATCTTTTTAGCAGAATTATCCATTGATTTTTTGTAATGAGATACCATAGTTCTTTGAATATCTTCAGGAGTTTTGCACGAAGATAATTCATCTTTAAGTTCATTGACTATACGAGGATCACAACATAATTGACGAACTAGTACAGATCGTTTATCTATATTTGAATTAACTATATAGGCATTGAACATTGCACGTTCTGTTGGAGTAAATTTAAGTTTAATAATTTCTTCTATAATAGGTAGTAGTTTATTTTCATTTTCTACAGATAATTTGGTATTCTTACGATAGAAGTCATTAAGAATATATTTTTGAATATTATCTAATTCTAATATGCGAGACATGTTTTGTACTTGATAATCAGTAATAAAATTTACCATTTCTTCAAGACATAAATCACTCTTATCAAAAGGTGTTCCGGTCATAACCCATTTGTTACTTGCCTTGAAAAATTTAATTAGTCTTAAGATAAAACTATATTTACTATTTGTTAATAGTTCATGAAACTCATCTATGACTATACGATTAAATTTAATACAATTAATTATTGGTTTCTTATCAAATAGTTTTGATGGATTGTGTTTAATATCATTTGTAATTAATTTAATTTGTTCATTTACTTTATCTTCATTAAATTGAGAAGAGTTTAAAAAAGTTTGACCTTTCTTACCACCACTAATTTTATCAATCCAATTTGTAAAATAACAATCATTGCCAATAAAATTATAAGATACGATAACAAAGTCCGCATCTAGAATATCAAGATAAGTAGTTTTATCATGATGGATTTTAGTCATAAGAGGTACAACTTTGATGTTATAATCATCATTGATAAATTTACTAAATTCGCGAATCCATTGATTTGATAAATGATTCGGACTTAATATAAGTGTCGCTCTACTAGATAATAAAGTTTCATGATCTTGATAATAAGAAATATTAGAAGGTTTATTTAGAAGCGACATAGTTATCATTTCACAAGTCTTACCTAAACCCATTTCATCAGCAAGTAGACCACCATGAAATAATATTTTTTTACGATCATTTACTGAAATGAATTGTTTACGAACTGAATCATAAACTATGTCACCAAAAAAGATTTCATCATTAAAACTATAATTTAGTTTATTATGTTTATTTTCTGTATTCATTAGCCAATTAATAGTTTGTTTCTGATAGTCAAATAATTTTAATTTAGTAAAATCAGGTTGTTTAATAATAGGATCTGTTGGATCTGTATTAGCAGTACTTGATTTTAATTTAATAGTTGTAAGAATAGTTTCTTGATCTTTTTTAGAACTATAGGAACAATGATAAGAACAAGCATTAATTAGAAATTCTTTATTAGGAATATTATCGAGATTATCTTTTAGTTTATTATGATTAACACATACACATAAAATTTTGATTTCAGGAATATTATTATTACTTGGAATAACAAAAAATGATAATTGATAAAAGTTAGTATCTAAGATATCATTAATCTTATAAATACCACCAAATTTATTAAACTCGGTAATAGCATTATCATTTTCATATACTTGATAATCACCATTATACAAGTCATTAAATGTTATCTTGTTAGTATTTTTATTCTGATAACTGTGATCTCCACAGTATTTATCATAAAAGAGATAGGTATTGCCTTCGATATTCATATTGAATTGGTTGATAAGTTATAATATAGTAATAATCTTATAAGTATATATATTTATTATGATTCAATTTTTATTTATCTCTTTAGAGATAAATAAAAATTAATGAGGCTTATATTTTTATTTAATTAATCTTTTACTTATTTTTTTGATATAACAATCATTGATACTATCATTATCGTTATAATCATCACTATCATCACTATCATCGCTATCATTATTAATAAGCTTTTTTGATGTTCCGTTAATATAATTATTATTATCACTAATTATATCTTCTAAATCTTCTTGAATTTTTTTTAATTCTTCTAATTTTTCCATTTCTTCTAATTCTAACTGTAAAAATCTTAGATATGGAGATAGTTCTTTTAATAGAGGTTTGATTAAATAATCATTAGTAAGAGCAATATCAAGTGAATAAGCTTTTTCTTTTTCATCTAATAATAATTCATTTTGAAGATATGTATTTTTATAAGGATTAATTTGTTCTAAATCATCTTCTATGTATTCTTCAATTAATTCTCTAATATATCTTAATAGAGGTCTAATTATATAATCTGTAAATTTAATTCCTGCTTTATCTTCATTCCATAATTCAGCAGTTATTTTCACAACGTAATTATATCTACTAGAATCAGTATTATATATTGGTTGAGTATCTTTATTTTTATAATTAATTAATGTTAAAATAGATTTTGCGACATTAGAAACAAATAAATTTCTACCATAGTCTCTAATAAATAATTGTTGTAATGAATAATCTTTTTCTTTTTCTGGACAATCATAATCTTTTCTTAAAATAGTAATACATTGTTGTTTAGTAATTTTTTTAAGTGGTGGAACTGATTTATGATTTTCCATAAGATATTTAATAAGAGATGATGCTTTATTTATAGCTTTATTAACTACAGTTACAACTTCTTTTTTAGAGTTATTGATTTCTTCTTTGATTTCATCTTTAATTAGTTCATTCGATTTCTCAACAATATCTTGAATTTTATCATAAGATATATTATCTGTTTCAATAGATGTTACATTATTTTTATTACTCTTTTTTTTACGTTTATTAGTATGTACATTACGTCTATGTGTTTTATAATAACTAATATCTTTAAAATTTTTATTACATATACAACATAATAATTTTAATTCCTCTTTTTCAATATGATTATCTGATCTACAATGTTTATAAAAATTTGATATATTTGTTGTTGAATAATTACATAATTTACATAAATTCATTTATAATATATATATTATAGATATATTTTTAAATATAAAATAATCACAATAAGTTATCAGTAAAATAATATTAAGTATTTTACATATAAATTTTTATATGTTTTATATGTTTTATATGTTTTATATAATTTCTATTATAAAATAATTATTTAAAGTATATATGTTTATTAATTTTAAGTATTATACATTAATCATTTTCTTGTGTGTCGAGAAGTATATAATTTTAAAGTTATTATATAAAATATTTATTAGTATTTTTAAAAACTAATAAAGTATATATAGATACTTAAAAAAAGTATTAATAAAAAATATAATACTATAAAAAAGTATAAAAGTATATGTGTATAATTATATTATGTATTATTTATAAATACATAAAAATATTAAAATTTTTTAATAATTTTTTAAAAAGTCTCAAAATTTTAGACCCCTCAACACACACAGAAATCATTAATTTATAATACTTTGAATAATTAGATATATATACTTTTTATACTTTATTTAAAGTATTTTTATAAAATATTATATTAGAGAATACATATAATTAGTATACTTATTACTTATTATAATTTTTACATATATATACACACTACGCGCGCGCACACGAACACATATTTTTGAATAGGATGCTACATATTTTATTATTTTTAATAATTTTATATACTATATATAATACATATATTTTGTATACTTAGTACTTTTAATAATTTTATATACTATATATAATACATATATTTAGTATACTTATTACTTTTAATAATTATTATTATATTACCGACATTCTCATAGTACGAATAATAAATTTATTATTAGATATTAAACATGATATATATCTATTAACATTATCAGAATAACTTTTATTATTAATTTTATCAATAAGATATGTTTTAAATTTATCTATGGTAACAGAATTATTACATTTTAAATTTATTGAATCAATAAAATCGAGAGTATCTTTAATATTATGAAATAATATCATTTTTAAAACTAAATATGATAATCCAGAAGTAGTTTGTTTTATTTTTATTTTTTTATTTAATAAATCACTAATATTATTGCCATTAAAATACTTTATTATTTTTGCACATTGTAAATACAAGAAATTTAATTCTATGTCATATATCTTATTAATATTTAAATCTAACATTACACTTTTATAACACATATTTATTATTCCTGCAAGTGTTTCATTATAAGACTCATTCGGATTATTTTTACCATCAACATTAAATTTATCTAATATTGCTTCATGTATTTGATTATAACCAGAATTACTACTATGAAAATCAGCACAAATAAAATGTAATAATTCATGTATTAATACTTTTTCATATTCTTCTTTTCGCCAGACTGATGCAAAAACAGTCGGAATAGATGATCCAGAATTCATTGATATAGGTAAAATACTACCACCAAATAATTCTTTCTTTTGACTTCCTAAAAACATAATAACATTAATTTTTTCTAATTCTTTATCAAATATATTATTAATTTCTTTCATTAATTTTATAATTCTGATTATATTTATTAAATATTTATCTATATCATCTCTATTAATATCATAATAATATACACTCAAATAATAATCTTTATCACTATCTATAATTATATGATTTAAATCAAATGATTCTAATTCTTGTAATACATCAATAGATACAAATATATTATTATAAAATATTTTTGATATTTCATTTCTATTATCTTTTCTTTCATATATTTGATTATATAAATCTAATAATCTAGTTTTTTTAATATCATCTTTGATACTATCATTTATTTGATTATAGATATTTCTAATATTTAATTGATGTTGATTATAACTATAAAATCTAATAAAATCATTAACATTTTTTATTTTATACTGATTCAACTCTCTAAATAATAAATATAATAATGGATCTTCATTTAGATTATGCAATTTATTTATTTTATTTATACTATAAGAAGGTATAGTATTTATTGATTTAATAACTTTGCACTTTTCTGTTATTTTTTTTATTAATAAATGATCACTAATATTATATTTATTTTCTATTTTGAGTGGATTATATTTTTGGGAAGATATAAATTTTAATATTTTCTTCTGATATTTATCCATATATATTATTAGGTGTGTTATTGTATATAAATTTTTATAATTAATAATAATATTAATGAACAGAAACACGAATAATAATCTCATTAATAGATTTCAATCGTATCAAAATAACAATGTTCCTTTTAATAATAATCCACTACTGAGTAATAATCCAAATTTTGTTGCTAATTCACGTGATGCATCTTTTTATAATAAAATTAATATGGCAAAATTAGATCAAATTAAAAGAGCTAGAAACATAGATGAAATAGGTATGGATAAAAAACAAATTACTGATCTTATTATTTGTCCTATAGTAATCAATAAAACTAAACAAGATGAATTAACTGATGCTTATACAGATATTATTCCACAATATAGTAATAAAGGTAATAAAGTATTACAAGAATGGTGGAATAGTAGAACAAATCAACCATATAAAAATATTATTAAAAAAGATCTATTTAATAAAGATTTTAAAAAATACTACAAAGAAGATATTTTTAATACTAACGTTAAAGAAAAGAAAGAACTGCTTATTCATAAAATAACAGATGCTGATTCTGATCAAATTCTATTAGAATCTGAATTTGAATTATTATCTGGTATCATAGAAAAACATAACGACGAATTAAAAGTTATTTATTCATCCTCTAAAAAAAATAAATATAAGAAAGAATTTGAATATGTACAAAATTATAGATATAGATTAGAATATAATCCAAAAGACTCAGAAGAATTAAAAGATTTCTATAAGAAAGAACAAAAGAAAATTAACAAAGAAAAACAAATGATCGACGATGTTATTACTAATCTAATAGAAAATGATCAATTAACTACTGAAGAATTAGATAAAATAAATTCAGAAATTAAAATTAAAAAGCCATCAAAAATAGAAAACTTAGAAGATGAATTAAGAAAAGAATTAGGAGATGATTTTGATGTTATTATGGAAAATATAGATATTAAACCAGATATTATTAGACAAGATGATAAAAAATCAAAAATTAAAGTAGAAACTAGTGATACTAAACCTAGAATTAAAGTATCATCTGCATCTAGTGATAATGATAATAGTAGTGATTTAAAACCCAAAAAGAGAATAGTTGTTAAATCATCAACAATTAAAAAAGACGATAATAATGATGATACTAAAGATAATACTAAAGAAACAACAAATATAAATAGTGATCTTAAAAATAAATATAAAAATAGACAATAAATATTATAATTCGTTAAAAGATATAAATTAATACATATATTTTTAATATATGGACACACATATTAAAAATAATGATGATGATAACGATGATTTTTTATCATTTATGAAAACTAAACAAAATAATAATCAAAATCAACAAGATAATAATCATATTGATTATATAATTGGTATAGATTTAGGTACTACCAATTCATGTTGTTCAGTATATAGAAATAACAGTATAGAAATTATTCCAGATGATAAAGGTAATAAATATATTCCAAGTTATGTAGGATTTACTAATATTAGCAAATATGTTGGTTTCGATGCTAAAAATCAAAGTGTAATAAACTCAGACAATGTCTATTATGAAGTTAAAAGATTAATAGGTTTAAAATATTCAGATGATATGGTTCAAAAAGAAAAAGAATTCTTATCTTACAATTATATTGGTGATGAAAATGATAATATTAGATTATTATCAACTCTAAATGATAACAATCAAGATAGTAAAACTTTTTCACCTGAAGAAATATCAGCCAATGTTCTATTAAAAATGAAACATATGGCTAGTAATTATTTAAAACAAAATATTACAAAAGCAGTTATTACTATTCCTGCGAGATTTACAGATGCACAACGTCAAGCAACTTATGATGCTGCAACTATTGCAGGTCTTGAAGTAGTTCGTATGATTCATGAGCCAACTTCTGCGGCTATTGCATATGGATTAGCAAATAGAAAATTAGAAAAAGACGAAGTATTAAATATATTAGTATATGATTATGGTGGTGGTACATTAGATGTATCTGTAGTAGAAATATCAGTAGATGATCATGGACAAAATATATTTACTGTATTAGGTTCTGCAGGTAATACACATATGGGAGGAGCTGATTTTGATAATAAACTATTTGGATTTGCATTAAACAAATTTAAGCAAAAATATGGTATTGCTAAATTAACCAATATTAATTCTTTATCTATGCAAAAACTAAAACAATCTTGTGAAAATGCTAAAAAAATATTATCGACAAAGACTAAGACTTATATAGCAGTTAAAGAATTCTATGATAACAAAGATCTATTTTTTTCATTAACTAGAAATGATCTTGAAATAATATGTGCAGATTTATTACTTATATCATTAAAACCAATCGATGATGTTCTTGAAGCATGTGATATGATAATAGATGATATTAATGAAATTATTTTAGTTGGTGGTATGACAAGAATGCCCTCAATAGTTAATCGTATAGAAATGAAATTTAAAAAGCAACCAAATTTATCTCTTAATCCAGATGAAGCTATTTCTATAGGTGCTGGATATCAAGGAGCTATTTTAAGTGGAGTATTAAATCCTCACACAGATAATCTTACTTTATTAGATATTACACCACTGTCATTAGGTGTAGAAACAATAGGAGGTGTTATGGATGTTTTAATAGAGAGAAATACTATTATACCCTATTCCGTAACAAAATGTTATACTACAGATAGTGATTATGAAAAATCTGTAGTTATAAAAATCTATGAAGGAGAAAGAACTCTTACTGCTGATAATATATTTGTTGGTGAATTTGAATTATCTGGAATAGAAGAAGCTCCTCGTGGAATTCCAAAAATAGAAGTAACTTTTGCTATAGATGTAAACGGTATAGTTACTGTTACGGCCGAAGATGATAAATCAAAAGAAAAATCAACAATTATAGTTAATTCTAATAAAGGTAGATTAAGCAAACAAGATATCTTAAGATTAATAGAAGAAGCAAAAGAATTAGAAATTAGAGATGAAATGGAAAGACGAAAGAAAATGATGCATTATGAAATTGATGATTTATGTTGTAATATATATAACAATCTTAAAAATTCTAATTTTAAATTATCAGAACATAATAAAAATACTATTAAACAAGATGTAGATCAATTAATGGCATGGTTAAAAGATAAGAAATACTATGAACGATCTGATGAAGAATTAGAAAATACATTAGAAAATCTTAAAAAGAGATATGGTACTTTAATAGTACGCGGTGTTCTTGAAAAAGAAAATAAAATAACAACTCTAGATAGTGGTAATAATAATTCAACAAATATATATTCAAATGAAGACGATGACAACGTTAATTTAGATGAAGAAAATAGAATTATTAATATATTAGATGGTGAAGCAGATAATAGTTTATCAGAAGAAGAAATACAAGAAATTAAAGATCTAAGAAAATCTTTATTTGATTTATGTTATTCTGTTTTTGATATTATATGTAGTGATGGTTTTACTATATCAAAAGAACATCAACAAGAATTAAAAGATTTTATAGACGATACTCTGTTATGGCTTCATGTTCATGATAAACCAACTAAGATAGAATACAAACAAAAAATAGATGAAGTTAATGATGCATGTGATAAAATTATTAATGAATATGAAAAAGATAATAAAAATATATTTTCAGAAAACGAGTTAATTAAAAATTCTCAAAATCCAAAATCAGAACTAGAAAACTTAGCATTTTCATTAAAAATATTAGCTGATGAGAAAAAGACTTTTCTAAAATCAGATCAATTAATTAAACTAAATAATAAATTAGAAGAAATATTTAAAATAATGTATGATGATGATAATCAAGATATTATTAAAGATGATAATTTTTATAAAAATCAAATAGATGATCTAAATAACTTTTGTCAAGATTTATATAATAATACAAATGGTATTAACTTTAATGTTAATGTTATCAATAGTTCATCTATTATTTTAGATAATGATAATTATGGTACTGATATAGAAACTTTATTAAAATTAAGACAAGAAGAAGAAACTTTACAATTATTAATTGATAATGATCAAGATGATGATGATAAAAATGTAGAACATATTAACATTGATGATTATATAACTTATTAAAACTTTATTAAAACTTTTTTCTACTTATTTCAGAGAACATACTTAATGCTTCAGATTGAATAGCATCTAAATTTTTTATATCTTTACTTATTTTTTCTGCTTTTTGTTTTAATTCATCTATAATTTCTTGAACAGTTTTTAAATTATCTTGTAATTGTTTATACTCTTCTTGATTTTGTTGTTTTAATTTATTTAATTCTATTCTATAATCATATTTTGTGTCTAAATTTAAATCAGTTGCAATATTATCTATTTCGCATAATTCGCCTACATGATCTCCTATATTTTGTTCTATATCTTCAGCTATATTATCATGAATATCATGTATGTCACCTATATCTCCTATATCACCTAGTTCAGTAGCTACAAAATTTAAACTAAATGGTGATGTTTCACTAGTATTAAGACTCATATATATTAGTTACTAAATATTTATTTAACTTAATAAATATTTATAAAAATTTATAAAATATAATTAATCAGACTTAATCAGACTTAATCTGACATAGTTGTTATATTTATACTATCATTAGTATTATTATTTATACTAGAATTAATATTATATGATCTAATATATGATTTTGTTTTATCAGTATGAGATACTATATTATCTAATGGTTTAATATTATGTGTAATACTAGTTACAGAGAAATCTGATAAATGTGATATTACTTTTGGTATAGTTTTACGAATACGTTTATTTTTTTTATGTCCAGCTGATTGACTAGTTACATTCGTTATAGAATAACTTTCTGATTCTGATGCTGATTTAGATATAGATTTAGATAGAGATGATGTTGATTTAGAACTTTGTTTAACAGTTAATGATGTATCAGACATATTATTAGAAGATGAATTATTTGATGAATTGTGTGATGAATTATGTGATAAATCGTGATGTTTAGCTGTGCTTGATGTAACATCTTGTGATTCAGATGCTGTATTTGTTGATGTACTTGATGATTTTGATGATTTTGATGTACTAGATGATGAACTATGTGATGATTTATTACCACCTTTTTGTGCTTTTTGTGCTTTTTGTGCTTGTTTAGTCTCATTTAATGTTAATTGTAAAATTAAAGTATCTATACTTTTATTTTGTGTATCAATACTTTCTTTTACTTTATCTATTTTTTCTGTCATGCTTTGTTGTATCTTTAATAATTTATCTATATTTGTATTAACATTATCTAATTGTAAAGATTTAATACTTACATCTTCTTTTATTAATTGTGATAACTTATAAACAGAACCAACACTATATCTTATTAAAGTATCTTTCATTTCTTTTGTTGTTATATCTTGAGTACTATCAATTTTATCTATTAAAGTATTTGATAGTTTTAATATTCTTGTTAATAAATTATAAATAAATCTAGATCTCTTTTCTTTTATTTTTTCAGCTATTTCAACTGGTTTACTTAATAATTCATTGTTAAGTTCTTGTTCTACTTTTAAAATATCAGCATATAATTTAATTAATAATTCAACATTTCCAGTAAAAGGAGATTCTATATGTGAAATCAATTCACATGTATTATTTACATCTTTTAATGCATTATATATATATTTATTAATTACTTCTTCTGATGCTCCTACATGTGTTCCAACTAAATAAGTATCTATATCATTATTTAGATATTTAAATAATTGTAAAACATTAAATGATCCAATTAATTGTCTATTAAAATTATAAAAAGAAAATTCACTCTTATCTTTATTATGTTCGACAACTATTTTATCAGTTTGACTATTTACTATATTAAAATTATTTACTACTAATGGATTTGGATTACCATTTTGAGCTAATTGTGGTTGTGATGTAGCTCCTATAACTAATGGAACTTGTGGTACTTGTTGAGATGGTTGTAATGGTTGTACTTGTACATTTTGACTAGGTTGTGCAACTGGTGCTCTTGCCGAGTTTTGAATGGAATTAACACTGTTTCTTAATGATGCTTGACCGGTTTGTAACATATATAATAATATTATATAATGATATTATTATATTAACTAACTAAAAATTAAAGTTTTGTTTATTTGGTTTTTGTTGCTTTGGCAGCTTTAACTGGTTTAGCTTCTGGTACTGGAGCAGCAGCAACTGGTTCAGCAGCTTTAGCTTTAGTAACCTTTACAGCTTTAGCTTCAACTGGAGCAACTGCTTCAGCTACAGCAGCTTTAACAGCCTTAGCTTTCTTGGCAGCTTTTTCAGTTACTGATTCAGTTGGTTTAGCAACAACTTTAACTTCTTCTGTAGCAGCTGTTTCTTCTTCTTCAAAGTTTACATTGAGAAGATCACCACATTCAGTAAGTGCAATCTTCTTTACAATTGAATCATGTTTGTAAACAAGTTTGGCCGGTGTACCATCCTTCTTTTTGATTTCAACTGTAACTGGGGTTTCAAGAAGAACACGTGAGCCAGTGTATGAGTAAGCCTTCTTTTTGCGACCACGTGTGCATTCTTTAATAAGAAAAGTAATTGATTCACCAATTGGGAGTTCGTTCTTTTCTACAACACGTGAAAGAGCTTTGCGAGCAGCTTGTTTGGGTTTCTTACCGCAGTAACGACCAGCACGAACTACTTGGCCATCTTTGCCACGGTAGACGCAGTGGAAATAACGTTTCTTTGGGTCATCAACTTCAGTTGTTGATGCAGCAGTTTCAGTTGATTTGGCTGATTTAGATTTAACTGATTTAGCTGATTTAGCTGATTTGGTTGTTTTAGCTGATTTGGTTGATTTGGCTGATTTGGTTGATTTAGCGTCGGCTTCAGCAACTGGTGCTGGGGCAGCAGCTACTTCAGCTTTAGCTGATTTCTTTGATGATTTTTTGGCTTCAGCAACTGGTGCAGCGGCTTCAGCAACTGGTGCTGGGGCAGCAGCAACTGGTTCAGCAGCTACTTCGGCTTTAGCTGATTTCTTTGATGCTTTTTTAGTTTCAACTGGGACTGGGGCTGCTTCTACAACTGGGGCTGGAGAAGCTACAACTTTCTTATCTTCTTTATGGGCTTTGGTCGCTTTTTGGGTTTTAGTAGTGTCAGACATTTTAGTATACATTACTTATATAAATATATTTTTAAAAAGAAACACACCAAATATATATTTAAGGATTTTTTTTGACCTATATTTATTTTATTTTTTTTTAATTTTTATATTAAAATATAAAATCTTAAAATTATTTAATGTTTTTTTATATTATTATTTTTATAGTATTTATATATAATGAATAATATATCTTATGGGGATGTAATTGCATATTATTTAAAAAAAGATTATAGGGAAAAATCTTTATTATTAAATAATTTGTCATCACATATAGACAATTTATATGATAACTTTGTTCTAACAACTGATGATAAGAAGAAAATAAATATTTTAATAAGTGATACTATAAATAATCTTAATAATTATTACAATAATAATTCATCTAATATTAGTAATACTAAATATTTCTGTTCTGAAACTGATTTTAATTTTTTTATTGAGACCATTGATATCTTAAAAGATAGTAATTGTATAGATGATTATTATTCAAATTTAAAATTATTTAATTATAAAGATATAAATTTATTAATAAAAAAAATATGTAATTATATTGGATTATCTAATATAAATGAAATATTAAATATCTATGGATTTAATGACAAAGTACTTGATCTTAATCATGAAGACAACGATAAATTAAATCTATTAAAAGAAATATTTGTACCATTTAATTCAAAATATTATGATGATAAAAGACTAGATAAAAAAAATAAACATTTTGAATTTTCACTTAAAAAAAATCTTGATGATAAATATAATTTATTGCTAGGTAATGTATATCAAATAAAATTTAGAATTAATAGATTTAAAACAGTATTAGAAATTAATGGATTTATTAAACAAGATTCAGTTAATTCACTTATTAGAACAAGTCAATTAGTACATAGTTATTTATACAATAAGAAAAAATATATTTCTGAAGAAATAGATAAGATACAAGATTTAGATAATAATTTTAAACAATCATATGTTAAAAATTTATCTAATGGTGAAATACTATTATTTGATGATAATACTATCAAGAAAAAAATAAATGAAGATTATCTAAAATATGTAAAATATTCTAATATGATCTTTAAAGGTGTCATGAATGAATTTATACATTCTGATATTATAACTAAATTTGAAATTATTAGATATTTATTAATGGGTTCATCTACATCTATTAATATTGCAGCATTATTATTTGGTATAACTAAAGATCAGAAAGAATCTATTGATAATAATTCAAAACCAACTCTTATTTCTGATTTAATTTATAAAAATCTTAAATTTGTAAGTCAAGTTAAATTAAAAAAATCAGATACTATTATTTTACAAGAATTGGAAAAAATTAGTTCTATTAATCTTAATGATATAGATCTTAAAAAACAAATTATAACAAATAAATCAATGCCAGACTATGTTAAAAAAATAGCTCTTCAAAAAATAGAAGAAATTAAATCAGGATCTTCTGAAAATTATAAGCATATTGATTATGTTAAAACTTTAATAGATTATCCTTGGATAAATAAAAATTATACTGATATATTTAGTACTCTTAATACTGATTTAGAAACATCTAAGAATTTTATTGAAGAAGCTAAAACTAAAATGAATAATGCTATTTATGGTCATCCAAAATGTAAAGAAACTATAATTGAATTAATTGCAAAATGGATATCTAATCCTAAAAGTATTGGTAAGTGTATTGGTTTACATGGACCGCCTGGTGTTGGTAAAACTTTATTTGGTAAAGCACTTGGTAATATATTAGGTATACCTTTTGCACAAATAAATGTTGGTGGTATAGATGATGCATCTGTTTTATCTGGTCATTCATTTACTTATTCTAATGCACAACCTGGTTTAATTATAAGAAAAATGATACAAGCAGGATCACCAAGATGTATTATATTTATTGATGAAGTTGATAAGACTGGTATTAAATATGGCATCAATGAAATTATGAATATTTTAATACATATAACTGATCCAAATACAAACGATAATTTCAATGATAAATTCTTTCAAGAAGTAACTTTTCCATTAAGCAAAGTTCTATTTATATTTTCCTACAATGATCAATCCAAAATAGATAAAATTTTACTTGATAGAATTGAACAAATAAATGTTGAAGCATATTCAACTCATGATAAAGTTAATATTTTTAATAACTATTTATTAAAAGAAATATGTAGTGAAATTAATATACCACATGATAAAATAGATATTAATGATAAATCTATTGAGCACTTAATAGAAACATATACTTATGAAGCAGGTGTAAGATCATTAAAAAGAAAATTAGAAAAAGTATTATTAAAGATTAATCTTGATAGAATTTATTCTATTAATAATTATAATGATAGAATATTATTAGACATAGATTTAATTGATAAAATATTAGATAAAACAAATATTAATATTAAAAAAATATTACCTAAACCATATATTGGTATAATTAATGGATTATATGCAACTGATAGTGGTATAGGTGGTGTTTTACCAATATTAATTTATAAAAACTGCAATGGTACTAATAAATTTAAATTAAAAACAACTGGTAGTCAAAAGACAGTAATGAAAGAATCAATTAATTTTTCATTTACTATAGCTACTAATATTTTAAAATCAGAAATAGTATATAACTTTATTAAAAATAATCCAGATGGGTTACACATACATACACCAGATGGAGCAACACCAAAAGATGGACCTAGTGCTGGTGCTGCATTTACTACTGCATTTATATCTAAAATATTAAATCTTCCTATTAAAAATAATATTGCAATGACTGGTGAAATAGAAACAAATGGTGCAATAACTGCTATTGGTGGTTTAGAAAGTAAGTTATATGGTGCTAAGAAAGCTGGAGTAGAGTTAGTTTTTATTCCTAAAGAAAATGAACATGATTATAATAAAATAATTAAGAAAAATAATAACATTATTGATAAAAACTTTAATATAATAATTGTTAAAGATATTTATGATGTATTACAATATGCACTTATTGATACAAATAAAAAATATGCAGTTGGTGATAAAACATTTGATTGTAGTAAATACTTTAATGTATTGTAAATAATGTGCGTTTTTAACTCATTGATAAAATAATTAAAAACTTATAAATAAAAAATTGATTCGCAAAAAGCAAATTAATAAATAATTTACACTATCTAAGTCATTATTTTTATTATAATCTAAAAGATTCTAATAAAAAATTGAAATAAACATTAATTCTACTTAAGGATATATTTTACATTAATTACTTAAATATATATGACCGATACTTTAAATGACTTTGATAGTTTTGATAGTTTAGATAATTTAGATAATTTAGACGATTTAGATAATTTGGATTGTAGCAAGTTTTTTCAAGATATTTATAATAATTTGATTAAAACGACTGAAACTGATTCAGTTGATCGATCCAAATGTTCGCGATGCAATTCGTCTGAATTTGTAGAAGATTATAGTCTAGGTATTGTAGTATGTAGTTGTGGTGAAGTTATTAATAATCTATATGATTATTCTCCTGATAATAAATCTTATGACGATGATTCTAAACAAGAAACAAAAAGATATAATAAAGTAACGAATGAGTTATTGCCTTTGTCGTCATTAGGTACTAAACTTCCGTATAATATTCGAGGTAATTTACAAAAATTACAAAACTGGGGCGCTATGCCTTATCGTGAACGATCTCTGTATAATGATTTTAAATTAATTAATGAGAAATGTGAGAAACTAAACTTATCTAAAAATATTCAGCAATCGGCAAATATTTTTTATGCTGCTGCAAAGAGTTGCAAACACCAAAGTGGTGATAACGCGGGTAAACATATTATTACTCGTGGGAAAAATAATAAAGGTATCCAAGGTGGATCTATATGGATTGCATGTAAAAAAAATAATATTCCAATATCTACAAAAGATATTGCTGAATTATGTGGATTAACTATTAAAGAACTTAATAAAGGAATAAGAAGTCTTATTAAACTTTTAGGTATTAAAAATATGCCAGTTCAAATAAATGTTATTGGATCTGAAGAATATGTACGAAAATATTGTTCTGAAATGAATATTAAAGATGAATATACTAATCAAGCTATTCGAATTGCTCGTAATATAGATAAATTAAATATTATTACCGAGCATACTCAATTCTCTATTGCTGCAACAAGTGTATTAATTATGGCTGAATTAAATTCTATTACTAGTATGACTAAAAAATCTCTCAAAAATATGTTTGGTGTATCAAATGTTACTATTAGTAAAGCTTATAAGAAATTAGAAAAAATTAAACATGTACTTATTGATGATAATAAAATTGCTAAATTAGTTGATAAACTAAATAAACTAAATGAAGAAACTCAATTGTCTGAAGACATTCAAAAGCGTATGGATAAATTTAATATTAGTTATAATAAAAAAGGAGATAATCCTGAACCTAAATGTGAAGTTAAACAAGAAATTAAAATTGTTTGTAAACCAATTAAAAAGATTAAAGATAAAACTCAACCTAATAAACAAGATATTTCTTGTTAATTTTTTTTTAGAATATATAATTATTTTTTTAATATATAATTATATATATCATGTTTAATTCACAATGGATTAAAAAAAATAAAAAAATTATTATTATTGTTGTTGTAATTATTTTATTTATTGTTTTAACAAATAATAAATCAGAATATTTAACTCAAATAAATTCACCAACAACTACAAAACCAACAATGCAACCAACAATGAAACCAACAATGAAACCAACAATGCAACCAACAATGAAACCAACAATGCAACCAACAATGAAACCAACAATGAAACCAACAATGAAACCAACAATGCAACCAACAATGAAACCAACAATGCAAACAACAATGCCAACAACAATGCCAACAACAATGCCAACAACAATGCCAACAACAATGCCAACAACAATGCCAACAACAATGCCAACAACAATGAAACCAACAATGCAAACAACAACATCTGCACAACTCTTAAACAATCCTATTATAAGTAATCCAATTTTTAATAGTGAAATTATTAATCCAGTTAACATCAATGAAGCTCGTATAAATACATTACGTATTACTACAACAGAAAGTAATTATGATGACAAAGGTAATATTATAAAACCCGCGTCATTTAGAATAGGGGATAATATACTTTTTGGAGATAATCAAATAATTTTAAATCCAACTAATAGATCAACTATAGAATTAAATGATCCAAATAGTCATATTAAAATTGGTGATCAAATGTTAACAAGAGATATGTTAGCATATCTTAATGCTTTATATTCTAATAGACAACAATAAATGTTGAAATTAGTAAAACTAATTTAAAATACTTATAATTAAAGAAGTATTAATATATTTAATTATATGACATATTTTACAAAAAAGAAATATTCTAAAGAAAAATCATGGTCTATTAATACAGATATTACAAAAATGCCATATGATATATCTTGGTCTGATATGTTTACTCAATTATTTGAAGATAAACGTTTTCAAATAATTACTAATAAAATACATAATTATTTAGAATATAGTAATCCAGAATTATTATATCCCAAACCAAAAAATATTTTTAAAACATTTTGTATGTTACCATTAGATGATGTTAAAGTTATTATTATAGGGCAAGATCCATATTTTAATAATGAACAATATAAAGATAGAATATGTCCACAAGCATATGGATTATCTTTTTCTGTTCCTGTTGGAATAAATATACCATCATCTCTTCAAAATATTTATAAAAATTTATATAATAATAGTCATATAAATAATATACCAGATCATGGTTGTTTAGATTATTGGGCATATCAAGGATGTTTAATGCTAAATTCAGCATTAACAGTTATTGATGGTCACAAAAATATTCATCAAAATGAATGGAAATGGTTTACAGATAAAATAATAGAATATATTTCTGAAAAAAAAGATAAAGTAGTATTTGTATTATGGGGAGGTGATGCTTATAAAAAAATAAATTTAATAGATTTAGATAAACATCAAATTATTATTAGCTCACATCCATCTGGTTTAAGTTGCTGTCAACCATTTAGATCTTATTCGTCTTTTAATAATTTAGACCATTTTGGTTTAATTAATTCTTATTTAGATAATAAAGATAAAATTGATTGGAATTTATAATTATTTATCTTCTGTATCTTCTGTATTTTCTGTATCATTTATTTCTTCTTCTTTTTTAGATATTTCTTTATCTTTCTCTTTATCTATCTCTTTATCAATTTCTTTCTCTATTTCTTTCTCTTTCTCGATATCTTTTATATTTAAATCAATTTTAAGATTTTTATTAAAATACTTTATAATATTTAATATGTCATTTGGATCTCCATAATCTTCATCATTTGGTATATCTGATGGTCTTTTAATATCTAGTGTTAATAAAACTAAATGTTTATCACTATTATTTGCAATAAAATTTTTCTTAGAATTATTATATATTATCCAGCTATGAGAAAAATAGGGTCTTAAAGTTCCAATTAAATCCTCATCATTTTTAACACTTACATAACAATTTATTGGTGTTATTAAAGAATATTGACATCTTAAAACACGATTTGAATGATATCCCCATCCTCTATTTTCTTTAATCATTGTGTTTGGTGCAATTATTGATATATATGCTAATTTAAGATCTTTAATTTCTTTAATAAAATTAACTAATTTCGGCATTTTATTAGAATTTATTTTATTCCAATTTCCATATGCATACATTGGTAATATTTTTATTGCATCTACATCATTATTTTTATTAATATATTCTCCTGGATAATCTAACCATTCTATTAAATCTGTTTTTAATTCTTCTTGTATTTCTTTATGAATATAATATAAATATTTCATAATGTATTCTAAGTCTGGGTATATAGATAAATCAAAATATTTTTTATTATCATTATATACATATTTTTTTTCATTATCTTTAATATTATCTTTAATATTATCTTTACAGCATTCTTTATTTGTATCTTTTTGTTTTTTTAATTTTCTATTTTTTAAATATTTTCTTATTCTCATAATATTTGTAAGAAGTATAACTACTGCAATCATTAATATAACATAAATATTTATACGCATACTATAAATATATATATATATATTTATAATTTTATGTTAACACAATTTTTTATATTTCATAAAAATTAAACAATCTTTGTATAAAAAAGAATGGAAAGTTTTTATCAATTAGTTCATCGTCATTTAATGTACCAAACCATATTGCTACAAAAAATGGAAAATAATAAGATGCATATTCATAATCGTGATTATATTCATCTATACTATAATTTTTTACACCATATTCTAATAGTTTAACATAGTAATAATTTTTAAATATATTTTTATATAAATTAATTTTTGTTATTTCAAAACTTTCAATCATAAAAAATACTAAGTCTTGCACTCCTTTTCCTATCGATACATATTGCCAATCGATAAAATATGGTTCGTATATATTATTATCTAATTCTTTATAAAATATATTCGGTGATTTAACATCTCCATGACACAGAGTTAAATTTCCTTCACTCATTTTATTTTGTATATATTGATAATTATCAACTATGTATGTTGCTTTTTCTATTTGTTTATCTGTTAATATATTACTCCATTTCTTTTTAAATTTATCAAATTTAGATGTTATAAAATTATTCCAACTTGGATTAAATAATTTGTCGTTGTGTTTTTTAAGTTCTTTAAAATTTTTATCTATATCTTTATTCCAAAATTTTGAGTGTAATAATGCTAATTTGTTTATTATAGATAATGATATATCTATTGTTTCTACATTTAAATTTAAATTAAGTTTATAATCAAGATTAATTAAATTGTTCATTAATATACCAATATTATTAAAGTTATCATCTTTAATTAATCCATAAAACTTTGGTGTTTTTATTGGTACATATTGTGATATATTGTTATAAAAATAATATTCTCTTTCGTACAAGTTTAACTCATTTGCCATTACTGATAAAAAAGTTTCATTTTTATTTTCTAATTTTAATACACAATCATATATATTATCTGGTGTATGTATTTTAACGCTTATTACATCTGATATAAAACCACCTTTTAATTTGTGATCTAATATATCTATATTTGTAATATTAAAATCTTTTATAGAGTTTGTGATATATTTTTTGATATTATCGATATTCATGTTATTATAATATAGTATATTTTTTAAATCTAATTCGCTATAATCTTTTATTGTAAAATCTACACCAATATCATGTAACTCTTTCTTGCTATATAATGTTTCTACTCCTACTAAACATTTCGGAAATGTATTCTTACCACTTTGTATTCCTGTTTTAGAATCTTCAAATATTATTGTTTTCTTACTTGTCGAGTTATAATTTTGTATTGCTTTTAAATATGGTTCTGGGTATGGTTTTGATTTAATACACTCGTTTCCTATAATTAAATAATCAATATATTTATTAATCTCTGTATAATTAATTATTTTTTCTGCGACTCTTCTATTACAATTTGTTACTATACTAATCTTATGTCCATATTGTTTCATTTCTTTTAAAAAATTAATACTATTATTGATTATTTGTATTTTATTAATATTTTCTATAAATAAATTATCTTTAATATCTGATATAATATTTATTATTTCATCGTGTCTTGTTGGTAATAAATATCTTAATACAGCGCTATCGTTGTTGCCTTGTATATAATTCTCAAATATGTCATGTGTTAAATTAATATTGTAATCTTTTAATATCTTTTCCCATACATCATAATATATAGTATCTGTTAAAACTAGTGTACCATCTAAATCAAATAATAATATATATGTATTATTAATATAATTATTTAATTGTTCTGGTGTTCCTAAATTAAAAACTTGTGTGGGATCTAATTCTATAGCTGTAAAAATATGATTATCTTGTAACATACTATCTATAATACATGATGTATAACACTCATTATTTATTTTAATATCATTATCAATAACATGTTTTGCATATTTATATAAATTGTTAATATTATTAAAGCAATAAATACCTGTATTTGCATTATCACTTATTTTTACTTTTTCTATTATTTCAGTTATAATATTATTATCATTAAATTTAATATATGAATATATTGGTTTAGAATCTGTATTTTTAACATAAAATACAGCATTAGTTTCTATTTCTCTATATTTTTGTATAATATCTTGTGTATAAAAAGTATCACAATCTAATAATAAACACTTACTTGCTAAGTTAACTTGATTTGTTGCTAAGTTAACTTTATTATTTTTATTAAAAATTTCTTGTAATCCTAAATAAATAGTTTCAGCTGCCCCACTAGTTTGTTTATATAACTTAATAAAATTAATATTAGGATATTTCTTTTTGATTATTGTTTCAAAATTATATTGTTCTAAATTATAATATATTATAAAGATTTTATCATCTTGGTTTACGACTAAATTATCTAATACATAAAAAATCATTTGTTTATCGAAAATATTAATTAATGGTTTAGGTTGAATATATCCATTGTTTTTAAATCTTTCACCCTTTCCACCTAATGGAATAATAATGTTCATATATATTTTATTTATTAATAAAATAATAAATAAAAACACACACAAAGTTATTGAGATGTTAAAGTAGTAAGATATATTAATTGCTCATAATACATTCCTATCTTACTTATAGAATATAATACTAATTTATATTTTCCATATGTATCTATTATATTATTATCTATATTATAATCTGGATTATCTAAAATCATAATTATATATTTATGAATATTTTTATTTAGACAACCAGATTTTACTTTTAGTTTAAATAATGTTGCATTACAATTCTTATATTTATTATCATGTAAATTACCAATATAGCAGCTATTGTCATCTATTTTAGCAAGATTATAATATCTAGATTTTCTAGATAGATTCTTTAATCTAAGTAAATCAAAATTTGTATAAGCACAACTTATAGTAAAATATTTATCGTGATCAATAACTAAATTTAAATCATCTTCTTGTACAGCATCATTGTTACGAAAATAAATAGTCTTATTATACATATCTTCACAAATACTTAATGGTACTATTTCTGTCATCATTACTATAATTTATATTATAGTAATAATTATATAAATAAAACTAGAATTATTATTTTTCATCTTTTATTGCTATCTAAAAAGTGAATAATATCTAATATCGCATAATGTACTCGCAAGGCGTTCTCTGAAATCCATTAAAGTTAGATGCTGCTGCTGTAGTATAAGCTCCTGCATTTTCTATGTATACTGATTCTCCAATAGCTAGATCAGGTAATTTGCAATTGTTAGCAATTGTATCCATTGAATCACATGTTGGGCCATATACTGTACAATCGTATACTTTACCATCTCGTTCATTAAATGGTTTAATAACTGGTTTAGCATGATCAAACATAATACAATTAAATGATCCATATACACCATCATTAAGAGTGTATGCAAAACGAACTTCTTTTGTTTCTTTGTCAATAAATTTATTCTTTGCAATAACATTTAGTACAAGTGTATGTGATGCTGCTGCAAAATAACGACCAGGTTCAGCAATAATTTGAAGACCATAATCTTCTGGAAAATTATCTTCTGAAAAATATTCAGCAATAGCATCATTAATAGTCCCAGCAATATCTTCAAATTTAATATGTGCATCATCTGTTCCTGGAAATCCTCCTCCAATATCTAGAATTTTAAGATGATAACCATTCTCTTTACCAATGTCAAATACTTTACGTGATTTACAAATTGCAGTTTTGTATGCTACTACATTGCTACATCCAGATCCAACATGAAATGATACTCCAACTATATTGAGACCAATAGTTTTTGCTAATTTCATTAGTCCATCAACATCATCAACATCGGCTCCAAATTTAGAATTGAAACGACAGAGAGAATGAGAATCATCTACTTTGATACGTAGAATAAGTTCTGCATTTGGATGATAGTTAACAATTTTAAGTAGTTCATACATGTTATCAAACGTCATAATATCGACATCTACACCGCGAGCATATTTAAGATGAGAATCCGCTTTGGCTGGATTAGCAAAAATAATACGTGATGCATCACCATTAATAGCATCGAGAGCTAGAGTAATTTCGTTCTTACTAGCACAATCAAATCCAGTACCAAGAATACCAAGTGTTTTAATTAGTAGTTCATCAGGATTACACTTAACAGCGTAAAAAGGTTTTACACGTGGTAGACATTCAATCCATTTACGATATTGTTTAATAATAACTGATAGATCTACAATGAAAAAACCAGTATCTAAGTGAGATTTTTCAAGTGTTGTTTTGATAATATCGATAATACTTGTATCTGTATCAAAAGTTGTGATTTTTTTCTCATCAAATAATTGAGTGAGTTCAGTAAAGTTATCGGCAGTGTGTACTTGTTCTTCCATTTTATAAGTATTAATGTTGATAATTAATATATACTTAACTTGCTTAGTTATTTTATTTTCATCTTTTTAATAAAAAATTGATTCGTTTAAAATATTCCTAAAGAAATATTTTAAGCCTCAATAATTTTTTATTAGATTCTCTTTAGAGAATCTTACAAAAAATTGAAAAAAGATAATTTTAAATAATTAGCTACTATTTATTTAAATTATATATATCTAAGTTAACTAATAAAATATGGCTATCTATCTTGGTCGTTTTATGGCTCAAAGCTTTCACCCTGCTAAAGTAGCAGTACCTAAAAATACTTTACTTACTACAAAACTTTTTAAATTTGAATCTTTTGGACAATCAATTTATTATAATAATCACGTTAATGATATTTATACCCCTACAACTTATTTTAATTTTATGATTAAAAATAATAGTAGTGATATTACTATTAATAATTTAGATAATCGTTATATTTATTTTAATACAAATGGTACTATTGAGATGCGTCATTTACAAATGTTAAAAGATATGCGGAATTATATTAATATAGAAAAATGTTCAGATGAAGATTATATTAAGTTTGAAAATAAATATATTAAACTATTTAAAAATTTTAATGATGACCAATTATTTAAATTCTATAATAATGCTAAAAATATGATTAATAATGAAAATGTTACAATTAAAGTTTATAAATCACCAACTTATACTGATAAACATTTAGATGGAGTCATGAATAATAATAATCTTGTTAAAATGCAACTTAAAGAACGATTATGGTGTACTGGTGATTTAGCTTCTGCTGCTACACAAATCTTTCTTAAGAAATCACAATCATATAATTGTATTAATAAAATTGGTTATATGATGGGAGTATTTGGTATCGATTTCTCTTATTGTAAAAACCTCCCATGGTATGAACTATCACAAAATATGAATAATCATAAACTAAATCAAGAAAATTATGATATCGGTACTAACAATACTTATACTAATAAATTTACTAAAATTAATGTGATTGAAATGCTTATTTTCTCAGAAATTCTAAAGAAAGAAGGGGCTGAGTTTAATATGAATTATTAATTTTTTTATTATTTTTTTTATTAATTATTAAAATTGATTTGCAAAAAATAAATTATAAATAATTTGTGTTTTTGACTCATTAATTTTTTATTAGAACTGCAAGCAGTTCTAATAAAAAATTGATATATTATAAGTTAATTATAAATAATAATAAAAATATATAAATATAACACTATACAATATATAAATGGCAACTAAATCTAAGAGTGATGACAAGACTTCTAATCATAATGCTATAACTACGGATGATATTTTTCATCTGACAGATTTATACTTTTATAAGAAAAATTTCATTTTTCGTCATCTATACGATTCATATAATAAATTTTTAGAAGAAGATGTATGTAGATTTCTTGAAGATTCTGATCATGTATTCAATGAAAAGTTAACATCTGATAATATTTATCGCCGCAAATTTCGTTTTAAGAATGTTCGTATTATTGGACCTAAACTACCAAATGGTATTGAACCAATGTTTCCATCAGATGCTCGCCATCGTAATTTAACTTATTCAGTTAAAATTATTGCTGATATTACACAATATCAAGACAAAGTAGATATAATTACTGATAAAAAAGTAGAAACTATTACTGGTGTTGAAGAAGTTGGTGTACCAATTGCAACTGTTCCTCTTATGATGAGATCTAAATATTGTTCACTAAATCAATACAAAGGTAATGATCTTAATGAGTGTGATTTTAATCCAGGCGGATATTTTATCGTCAATGGTTCTGAAAAAGTAGTTATCTGTCAAGAACGTATGGTTGAAAATAAACCACTTGTTTTTCTTAAAAAAGATTCAGGTATCCCATCACATATTGTTCAAGTTAACTCAAGATCTTATAAACCAAATGGTATGATGCAAGTTCTTAATGTTAAAATTAAATCTGATGGTACTATGACTATCCGTGTTCCAATTCTACAAGAAGTAAATGTTTTTGTATTATTTCGAGCTCTTGGTGTTCAATCAGATCACGATATTATTAATATGATTGTAACAGATGATCATGATAACGATATGATTGATATTCTTAGAATTTCTCTTGATACTTGCAAAAATGAAAATCATACTAAAATCCAAACTAGTGAAGAAGCCTATGATTATTTAATTAACAAACTCAAAGTTGTTCGTAAATACACTGAATCTAATCTAGATATTAAAGTAATGCAAAAGAAAATGCATTTACTTCATCTACTTAAAACAAGTTTTATTCCTCACATTGAAGGAAACTTTAAAGAAAAGGCATACTATCTCGGTTACATGATTAATAAATTACTAAAAGTTTTTCTTGGTCGTGCTGATGTAGATGATCGTGACTCTTACGTTAATAAACGTGTTGATCTCCCAGGTGATCTACTTATGGAATTATTCCGTCAACGATTTAAAATTATGATGAGTGATTGTAAAAAATTCTTTGATAACAGAAACGATAACGATGAAAAACCTCTTAATATCATCAATCAAATTAAACCAAATACTATTGAACAAGGTATTAAAGCATCTCTCTTAACAGGTGCATGGATTCGTAAGAAGGGTGTAGCTCAAATGCTACAGTGTTATTCTTATCTCCAAATTCTTGGATTTCTACGTCGTGTAGATTCTCCAAGTGGAGATGCATCAAGTTCTAAACTAGTTGGCCCTCGTCAACTACATGCATCTTCTATACCTTTTCTATGTGTTGTACAAACACCAGAACACGCTAAAGTCGGTGTTACAAAACATTTTTCACTTGTTTCAAGTGCTACTATTATGTCACTTGATCAATATGCAATGTTAAAGAATTTACTAATTAAGAAAATTCAAAATCTGCAAGATCTAAATATCAAAGAAATTAGATCTATGTTTAAGGTATTTCTTAATGGTGAATGGCTTGGTTGTATTAATGAACCAATTAAACTAATTGATGAACTAGTTGATATGAAACGCAAGAACGTTATTGATCGTCAAAATACATCAATAGTTCCAGATTTTATGAATGGTGAAATTCGTGTATATTGCGAAACTGGTCGATTTGTTCGCCCAATTATGAGAGTTGAAAATAACTCAATCTTAATAACAAAAGATATCATTAATAAAATTTCTCTTAATAAAGCAGAAAAACAAACAAAGATAACATCGTGGGAACAACTACTTGATACTTATCCTAATATTATTGAATACATTGATACAGAGATGCAACCATTTTATCTTATTGAAAGTAAAGTTAAAAATGTAGAAGCTATGCGTCAAAAGATGCAAAAGTCTATTGAACTATCAAAGAATCTTAGCGATAAGATTTCAAGTAACAGATATAATGATTTATATTTTGATAATATTAATTATTGCGAATTTCATCCACAACTTTTACTAGGTGAACTTTCAGCTTGTACTCCATTCTGTAATCGCAATCCAGGACCCCGTAATATCTTCCAATATTCACAAGGTCGTCAAGCTATGGGTATATATCTATCCAACTATCGCGATCGTACAGATATTTCTTATATCTTGTATCATCCACAAAAACCATTAATTACTACAAGAGCAACTAAATACGTTGGTTCTGATATGTTACCAGCAGGAGAAAATATTATGGTTGGTATTATTTGTTATACTGGCTATAATATGGAAGATTCACTTGTATTTAATTCTGCTTCTGTTGATCGTGGTCTTTTTAGATCCGCAACTTATAAAAAGTATGTATCTAAAGCACAAAAGAATCAATCTACTGCACAAGATGATATATTTATGAAACCAGATTCATCTAAAGTAGTTGGTATGCGTCATGGATCATATGATAAACTAAATGATAAAGGTTATGTACCTCCAGAAACTGTTATCTTAAACGATGATATTATTATTGGTAAAGTAACACCAATTCAAAATATTGGTAATTCTAATAAAGAATTTAAAGATGCATCAGAAGTTTATAAAGCTGGTGCTCCTGGCGTTATTGATCGAGTATATATCGATATTCAAGATCAAGACGGATATCCAACTCGTAAAGTACTTGTTCGATCAACTCGTACACCACGAGTCGGCGACAAGTTTGCGTCACGCTATGGACAAAAGGGTACATGCGGTATCAAATTAGCAGGAATAGACATGCCATATAATAAATTTGGCATTCGTCCAGATATTATTTTAAATCCTAACGCTATTCCATCCCGTCAGACTATTGGTCAACTTCTTGAATCAATAGTTGGTAAAGTAGCAGCACTAGATGGTTGTGAAGGCGATGGTACAGCATTTGAAGACTATGATTTAGATAAAGTAGAAAAAAGATTAGAAGAACTAGGATATGATCCTAAAGGATATGAAGAATTATATAATGGTATGACAGGCGAAAAACTAAAAATTAAAATATTTTTCGGTCCTACATTCTACCAACGACTTAAACATCAAGTAGAAGATAAAATCCATGGCCGTGCTCGTGGGCCGCGTACACTACTTACTCGTCAACCGCCGGAAGGAAGAAGTCGCGATGGTGGCTTACGTCTGGGTGAGATGGAACGTGACGCATTGATTGGTCATGGCTTATCGAAATTTTTAAATGAAAAGATGATGTATAACTCTGATGCGTATATCACTTATGTATGTGATATGTGTGGTCTGTTTGCACAACGTGCACCACGTAAAGAAAACAAAACCGAACCATCACAATCTGATGTTTATTATTGCCCTAATTGCAATAACGTTAATAAGATATCTAAAATTATGATACCTTATGCATTTAAACTACTACTACAAGAGCTTATGGCAATGGCAGTTGCTCCACGTATTAGAACTAAGAAAAACTAAATAGTCAACTTGGTAATATATTATTTTTTTATTATTTTTTTTTATTAATTAATTTTATAGAAATGTCGAGATTCATAAATGATCAATTAAAATTATCATATGAGCTTATTAAACAATTACATAAATTATACATAAAATATAATAATATTATAGAGTTTAAATCTTTTGAAAGTTGTGGCAAAGGGATTGATACTATCTATGACATAGTACAAACTAAACCAGAATCAAATATTCTAATATCTACAAAGATAATATTTATCAAAGACTACGATAATAAACCATTAAATAATATTACTGATATATTTAATTATGTATTATTATTACCTACATGTATTATTACTCCTTTAGGTAAATGGACTTTTATTGATAATCCTAAATATATTAAAAATATAAGTACTTTTTCTATTGAATTATTTAATTCTTTTAATTTAAAACTAGTTTATCCAGCTTGTAAAAATGAATATAATAATATATCTGATGCATTGTTTGTATCATCTATTTATGACACTAATATTATAGATATTGGATATATATTAAAAATATATGATACTATAAATGATGCTGATAATATACATTATTTTAATGATGTTTTAAAATTTTTTATAAATGACTTTACGTATGGTTCAGAAATATCATTACATTTATTTGATAAGTTTATAACATCAATATATGTTAATAATGTTTTTGATGATAAAAAAGTATACTTTTTAAATTATATAAATAGTATTAATAAAGATGAATATTTTAAAAAATTAAAATTAATATATCATAATAAAAAAAAATATGGTTATGATAAAAATATTTATAGGGCTATTTTTTATTATACTTATTTAAGTTATTTTGAATAATGAGATTTTTTTATAAAAAAAAATTATATTATTGATATAATTACAAAATATAATGAATATACTTTATGATAAAGAAGAGAATATCTATTTAATGTCTTTATCAGAATTAAAAACAACACTATATTCTGATAAAAAAATTAGTAAAGAGAGTAAACAAATAATAAAAAATATCATAAATGATAAAATAAATAAAAGTTTTAAACAAGCTAATAAACAAGTTAATAATAATCAAGTTAATTTAGCAAATAATCAAGTTAATTTAGCAAATAATCAAGTTAATTTAGCAAATAATCAAGTTAATTTAGCAAATAATCAAAATAATCATATGCATCTAGTTAATGATTTTTTAACACGTAATCCTATTAATTTAGAAAAAAGAAAACAAGATCCATTTATCGGTTTTAATGCTAATAGATCATTTCCAAAAACTCCTAAACGATTTATGAATAATGATGATACTGATGATAGTGATAGTGATAGCAATGATAATAATAATGATGCTAGTAATTTTATATTTCAAGATAATAAAAATAAATTATATAAAAAGGCAGATAAGAAAGGTGAAAATGAAAAAATAACACAAACATCTAAAAAATTATTTGATAGAATGGTTGGCGAAGCTATGGTAATAAATAGTACATATACAAATAATATGACTAATACAATATCGAGACCATATTCTACATTAGCTAATAATTATGATGATAGTAGTAATAATTTAGGTGTTAGAAGAAATATAAAAAAATAATTTAATTCTTATTATTAACATACATAATATAATGCTGTGGAATAATAATATTATTATGTTTATAATAATTTGCAATTTTATCACCTGACATTGTAACACTAATTATATTATCTAGATTATTTAATTTAATATTTACATTATGATGACATGGATAACTTTGGTAACACATTATATCTATCTTAACAATAGTATAAGAAGAATAATCTTCTAGATTAAGTGACATGATATATTTATATATTTATATATTTAAAGTTAACTAATAAATTAAAATTTATCAATTTTTTTATGCTGCTCCTTTTGCTACAATACGATAAGCTACGTTTTTACCAGATTGTTCTGAATAACGAATAATTCGAATAACATCACCACGCTTAAGATTAAAGTAAGTTACTACTGGGTCAGTTGTTAATATTTTCATCATTTCTTTTTTCTTTAAAATATATGTTTCTAATACTTCTTTAGATTCTTCTTCTGATAATAGTTCATATTTAGGAGAATCAATATGATCAACTAAATTAATAAGAAAGAATGTTTCATTAAAGACTTCTATATTAGGCATATCAGTAAGATTTGCTTTTGCTTTATCAGATATACTATCAAAAATAAAGATCTTATGATTATTTTGATATTGTGTTAAGAAATCTTTAATAGCTGGAATCTTTGTAATACCTTGAATCTTTTGATGAATTACTTTAACATAAATAGTCTTTCCATCAAATTTCTTAATATAATCTTTATTATCACCATCTGCTTTTATTTCTTTTGATAAATTTATTTTATATACATCTTCATCTGATTGTTTTTTTATGTCATCAATTGATTTTTGTAGTTGTTTATCATCGACTAGTTTACGTTCATATAGCATCTTAATTATATTAGTTAATACATCTTTACGAATAGTTTCACGATCTTTCTTAACAGGAATGAGTTCTGGGTTAAGCGACATTATATATTAGTTTATTAATATAATATAATATTAAATAATTATACTTATTTTTATCAATTTTT